>Ga0256842_1000778_pt1 | contig 27571 bp, 32 predicted proteins | sample 4559240metaG_FD_185973 | JGI IMG/M metagenome (GOLD analysis project Ga0256842, IMG submission 185973) | Hydrothermal vent microbial communities from Guaymas Basin, Mexico - 4559-240 | ecosystem: Environmental > Aquatic > Marine > Hydrothermal vents | place: Mexico: Guaymas Basin | collected... | reverse complement strand
AGATGTAGCAATAGCATTTGATAAAATGACAGATGGTAAAATAGATCCGAGTGCGGGTGCATTTAGAAGATATAAAGATGATGCAACTGGATCAGATGGTACAGCGCAAACATGGCCTGATGCTTCTACAACAGCTACTGTAAGTGTTTCACTAGAGCTATAGAATCCACATTTTCCTTTTTAAAAAATTAATAGTGATGAGATTTGTTTTCATCGCTATTAATCTTCTTTTTTTTAAATCTCAAAGATGAGGTTTAATCGTGGCTCTATACGCCACATTGTATGTAGATATGTGGCAAAGATTTTGTTTTTTTGTTGTTTTATAAAGCCCTTAGTTTTTATATATGGCAAAGCTTTTTATCAAAAAGGAATGCACCTTCCCAGACAATAGACATTTTTAATATCTGTGAGTAGCTAATATCTTTATATGCTATACCTTGAGGTACGATTTATTTGCTTAATGTTAGTTTTAATTTGTTATGTTTGTTAGTGTTTTTAACACCAAATCTAAGATAATGACTACTTAAAAAATCAAAACTTGCACAATCTCGTGTTAATATTTTATGTTTCAATAGATGATTAAAAATTTTTTTTGCTTTTTTACTTTTTGTAAGCATAAAGTTTGTATCACTTTTGTAAATTTTATCAAATAAGTTTGATTTTTTTAATATCTTATATAGTTGTTGTTTTTGTTTTTTGTGAAGTTGTTTTGAAAGTTTTTTGAAATGCTTATCTTTTAGTCTTAACTTTAAAAATAAAGCATCAAAAGCAGATATGTTCCAGAGTGGAGTTTTTAGTTTTTTGATATTTGTTTTGTCTGAAAAAACAGCCCCAATTCTAACTCCTGCACAGCCATAAAATTTAGAAAAAGATTGAAGTATATAGAGTTTTTTATATGTTTTTATCTGGTCTCTTAAAGATTTAAGGCTTTCAAATTCTAAAAAACTTTCATCACATATAATTGTGCAATTTTTCTTTTTCCACATGCCAAATAGTTTATCTAAATTGTAATATTTTCCATCTGGTGTAGAAGGGTTTACAAAAATTACTATGGAGTTTTGTTTTGGTTTTTTGTATATGTTTTTAAATCTGTTTATTTTGATGATTTTTTTATTTTTTGCAGCTTTTTCGTACTCTCCATATAAAGGAGCATACAGATAAACTCTTTTTTGTTTTAGTGATTTTATAAGTTCAACTATGGCAGTTGTTGCACCATTAAAAAGTGCAATTTGTGATGTTTTTATGTCATAATTTTTTGAGATTGCTTTTTTTAGTTTTGGATAGTTTGTGTTTGGATACTTTACTAACAAACTGTTTGTTAGTTTGATGTTAGTTTTAGGGTTATAAAAGTTTATATTTGATGAAAAATCTATAATTTTATTTGATTTACACTCAAGTTTTTTTGCATATTTATAAATATTTGCACCATGTCTCATAACAACTCCTTGGCTTGTTTGACACTTTTGTAATTAACTATTCTTTTTAGTGCATAGTATGAACATGCAAAATTCATCTCTTTAAGAAGCTCTTTTTTCGTGATTTTTCTAGGTGCTTTTTGGTTATATACTTTTAAAAATAGATTTATAAAATAGTTATTTTTTCTACCATCAAACCCAACCAAACAAACAGCTATATCAAAAGCAAAATTTCCATATGAGGAGTCTATAAAGTCAAAAACAGCTATTTTTTGATTTTGAAAAAGGGTGTTGTCTTTGAACATATCACCATGGATTAAACCATCTGCTTTTGAATTGTAGTTTTTTAGTGATTGGAGCTTTTTGTAGTATGCAAAAAAGTTTTCTTTTAGATATTTTAGTAGTTTATTTATCTCATCTTTATTTATGGTTTTTAGTAGATAAGTTGTATCAAAACTACTTTTATGTGCATAAATAGTGCTATGAAATTTTGCCATAAATCTTGCAAGTGCTACTATGTGGTAGCTTTGTATATTTTTTACTTCCTCTCCCATAAGTTTTTCATATAAAAACCACTCTTTGTTTTGTTCTTGGCATGTGGGAACATTTAGTCCAGATGATTTTAAAAACTCAAGAAGTTTTATATCATTTTGAACATCAACAACTCTTTCATATTTTTTTATGATGAAATTATTACTTATATATGTTGTATCCATAATCCCAGAAGTGGTTGGTATGAGTTTTGTTATGATATGGTTTTTAAAGAGGTTTTGAGCCTCTTTTAGTGTAAGTTGTGTTTTAACGCCCAAGGTTACACTCTTTCATGATTTTTTCCCAATCTTCATTAAAAACTTTTTTTATAAAACTTTTGTGATGTGGTACTGAACAAGGGGAGCAGTTATGGTGGATAACTCCATCATGTGCGATTGTATCACCATTGTTTATCTCACATTTGCTTAGTATTTTGTGTCCGTTATATTCACTCAAGCCATCATCATTAAATCTAAAATGGGGACATGCACACAAGTAGCAATTTAGTTTTTTCATATCGTGACATTTTTTATTTTTTTTATAAAGTGGGCAAAAATCTATCTCATTTTTTACCATGTTCTCAAAACAAAAGTACTCTATGATTTCATCTTCATTTTTCCCACATGCCAATAGTTTATCTACGATTTTTTTATGTTTTTTTGCATGGGTGTAAAACCAGCTTTTATAAGTCATTTTTGCTCCTTTAAGATTATAAGATAAACAAAAAACGGTCCACCCAAAAAGGCTGTTACTATTCCGATGGGAAGTTCACTTTGTGTTTGGATGACTCTTGAGATGGTATCACAAAATACTAAAAATACTCCACCAAAAAATGTTGTTTTCAAAATTTTATGGTTTATGGTGGTTGAGTAGATTTTACTGACTATATGGGGAACTACCAAGCCTACAAAACCGATAGGTCCACTGATGCTGACAAGCATAGCGATTGCTAAAGATGAGATAAAAAGTAAAACAGTAGTTATTTTTTTGACATCAACACCTTTTAGTGTTGCAAACTCTGATGATATATTTATAATTTGAAGTTCGTATCTATAAGCAAATACAACACTCACAAGTAATACCCACATAAAACCAAGCATCAAAGGCTCTTTATAGCCTAAAATAGAAAGTGAACCCATAGTAAATCTTATGAGTGTATCGTTTTGAATGGGGGAACCTGTATAAAAAACCACCATCAAAGCAGATGAGTAAAAAAGGGAGAGAGCGATACCTAAAAGCAATAGAGTGTTATTTGATGAGGAGTTTAAAAACTTTGCAAGATAAAGTAATAAAAATATACTAAAAATTGCTCCCACAAAACTAAACAGCCCAACAAAAGTAAAACCAAAAAGTAAAATCCCAAGTCCAAGTTTGATTCCGATTCCTGCACCCAAAACTGCACCACTTGAGATACCAAGTGTATAAGGTGTCATAAGTGGATTTCTAAAAAGAGTTTGATAAAGAAGCCCACACAAAGCCAAAATACCACCAGCAAAAAAAGCAAAAATTACCCGTGGAACTCTTAGGGAGAAAAATACATTATTGGAGATGCTATCAAGAGTTAAAATATCATCTATATCTAATGAAATTGCACCAAAAAACGGAGATAAAATTAAAATGCCCAAAGAGATGATGATGAAGGTAGATTTAATCATATTTTAAAACCATTGAGTTAAATTCTACACCGTATAACTTTTTTAAGATTTTATCATTAAAAAACTCTTTTTTATAATGGAGCAGTTTTTTATCTTTTATAAATATAACTTCATTTTGGATAAATTTTGCCAGATGAAGGTCGTGAGTTATCAAGATGATCTGCTTTGTTTTTTTGAGCTTTTTTATATGTAGAGCTATTGTTTTTGAGTTTTTAGGGTCAAGGTTGGCTGTAGGTTCATCAAAGATGATGGTTTTTGTATCACTGCAAAGTGCCTGAGCCATTAAGACCAAAGCACTCTCTCCAGAGCTTAAAGAGTTTAGGGGATGTTCTTTTAGATACTCTATGTTAAAAAGTTTTAGTGCTTTATCTACCTTTGTTTTATCATCTTCTGAGTATGCAAAAAAGTTTTCTTTATATACAAATCTACCCAGAAGTACAAACTCACTAACAGTTATAAAATTATCTGCATTTTCAAGTTTTGCAGGTATGTAGCTTATCTCTTTTGCCAACTCTTTTGGTGGTGTTGTTTGTATGTTTTTGCCATTTATCTTTATGGTACCACTGTATGAGAGTACGCCACAAATGGCTTTTGCCAAAGTGCTTTTACCACTTCCGTTTATACCAAGTATAGTGATGTCTTCATCAGTTTTTAGATCTACATTTTTTAAAATACTTTTTTGATCAAACTCGATTTTTAGGTTTTCTAACTCAATCATGATAGAGACTCATCTCATAAAAAAGTCTTTTTATCGTTTTTGCTACCCTATGGGATGGGATGTGCAGATAATCCTCATCAACCACCGAAATATTGCCATGCTTTGCTGCAAAAACTGGCAGAGCGTACCAGTTTTTAAGTGCTTTTTTGACATCCACATTTGGCTCTGTGGCATGTGAATGGAGGATGATGATTTGTTCTGGATTTAGTAAAAGTATGTTTTCGTAATTTAATACAGGTTGATTTGTACTTTTTGATGCGTAAGCATTTGTATTTCCACATGCTAAGATAATATCTTCAAAAAATATGTTATGTCCAGCTATATAAACACCACTTTTTATATCTTCTCTAAGTCCGTAAACTATCATTACTGAATGTGATTTTTTATTTTTAGTGCAGTTTGTTAGTGCATTGTTTATATTTGATACAAGTTTTTTACCCTCTTTTTGTGTATTTAAATATATGGATATTTTGTTTATAGATGTTTTGATGTTATTTAGAGTTTGTAGATTTAAAGAGATGGTTTTTATGTGAAACAGTTTTAGTTTTTTTAGTGTACCCATGTTGAAATTTTGTCCAATAACCAAAGTGGGTTTAAAAGAGAGTATCTTCTCAAGATGTGGTTTTTCATATCCACCAATAACAGGAAGTTTTGTTGCCTCTTTTGGATAAAGAGAGTATGTGCTTGTAGCAACTAACTCATCACCTTTGCCAAGAGCATAGATAATCTCTGTGATAGAGGGGCTAAGAGAGATGATTCTCTCATTAGCATTTAGGTTGAGTATAAAAAGGAGAATGAAAAAAAGAGTTTTTATACTCATGTTGAACCTCTAGTACTTTAGTTTAAACCCTGCCATAGCAGTTGTTGTAAAGTTTACAGGATAGATTTTGTCATCACTTATCCATAAACCATTCTTTTGATTAAACAAGTTATTTATTTTAGCAAAAACTTCCCAATTATCTTTTGTATAAGTTGCTGAGATGTCTGTTGAGTTGTAAGCATCTTGTTTTTGGTCAAAGTCATTGTTGAAGTCATTTGCTGCATATGCTTCACTTCTCCAAACCTGAGTTAGTGAGATTGTGGCATGTGGAGTTGGCAGGTAATTTAGAGTTGCTTTTACATTGTGATCACTCACACCTGGGAGTTTGTTACCACTGTAATCATCTCCATTTTCTTTTTCATCGTCAATGATTGCCTGAACATAGTTATAATTTAACATCACATTAAATTGTTGGTTGATAATATATTTGTCATATAAATCAAGTCCATATTTGTGTGATTTATCTATATTTGTGTTTCTTCTTACACCATTGTGATTATAGTAGTATATCTCATCTTTTAGGTCTATATAGTAAGCAGAAATTTTTAATTTATTACTTTTGCTTATATAGTTATAACCTGCAGAGTAGTTACTAGCTACGGCTGGTTTTACATAACCATTATATGTCCCTTTAGAAAAACTAAAAAGTCTATCTAGTGAAGCACTTTGGTAAGAGTGTGAATAGTTGACAAAAATAGATTGTATATTGTCTAGTTGGTAATTTATACCTAACTCTACACCATTTAAACAATCTTTTTTATCATCAGTATTCTTTTCATTTTCAAATATCACCTCCTCATATCTATAACCAGCTTTTAGTGTAAAATCACTCAGATAAAACTCACTCATTATAAAATAGGCTTTATTGAGTTTACTCAAATCAATAATGTTTCTTCTTTTTACATTTCCATCAAAATTATCCAGTCCTACTTTAATGGAAAATTTATTGCTAGAGTAATCTATATTTGCTGTATATGAACTATAATCATAATGATAGATAAAATTATATGTAATATAGTTCGATTTTTTCTTTTCATGTGTGCCATCTATATTTAAAGATATAGAATCAGTTATAAAATAACTTACCCCAGCACCTATAACATCACTTGAAAATTTTTGGTGAGTTGAACCCCAGTTAGCATTACCTTTTTGATAAACATTATCTTTGTATTCATCTTCAGTGAGGCTCCCAGCATAGATAACATCCATATCACTTGTAAGTCCATTTAGTCTGAACTCCAATGCTTCTGTGGGTGTATAAGCAAGTTCAAAACCAAAGTTTGAAAACTTATTTTTATCTCTGTTGCCATCAGAATCTATCTCTCTGATTCCACCGTTACTTTGAGCCTCTCCATTTACACTAAAAGAGAGTTTATCATCTGTATGTCCTATATAAAAACTTCCATCAAAAGTTTTGTAGATACCTGTATAAAAACTTATCGCTTTTGTATCGCTTTGTTTTGTGATTATATTGATAACACCAGCATTTGCACCATCTCCACCCTCAACAATTCCACTCGATTTGATAATCTCGATTCTCTCTATGGAAGATGGGCTGATAGATGATAGTAGCTGAGGTATCATATCTACATTGTTAAGTTTTCTACCATTTACTTTGATAACTATATTTTGATAACCATCACCTATCCCATAACCTCTCATATCAAGTTTTTGGGTAAAAGGATTCCCATAGCTTGGCATCGAGATAACAGAGGTTTCTTTGTTTAAAAACTCATAGATATCTTTGGCATGACTTTTTTCTATATCTTCTTGTGTGTAAACTTCAACAGCATCAGTTGATTTTAACTCATCTGTTTTTATAGCTGTTGAAGTGATTGTAAGTGGTTTTAACTTTATGGTTTTAGCTTCATCTGCATGAAGTGAGCTAAAAAGAGCAACAACAATTAGTGATAGTTTTATGTTTTTTTGCATATTTATTCCTATATTTATTCTAAAATTACGATTTTTATCGTGTGTATCTAAAGTACGATTAAAATCGTACATCATATAAAATGAAAGGTTAAAATTATGATGCAGGAGGAGAATTGATAGTTATGCGAAGTGGTTTTCCACTGAGGGTATATACGGAAGAACTAATAGCTACTATCTTTTTCAAAGATATATAAGCTTGAATAGCCATTAATGAAAAATAGTTCTTCCCAAATCCTTTAGGTATATGCACTTTCACTCTCTAGTTGTTGTTTTTCGTAATTATAACCAAAAACTTAGATAAAATACCTTTATGAAACTATCACACTTAAAACAAATCGTTAATTATTTGAAAAGATTTCAAAAAATATCTGCTATATATAGAGTAACCGATACTATAATTAAAGTTGCATTTGATAAAAATGATGAACTCTATTTTAATATGCAACGCTCAAATTCATCAATCTTTAAGGCATCTTCTTATGCTCGTTCAAAAGTTTATAATGCTCCTTTTGATGTTGTTTTATCAAAACGCTTTAATCGTTCAAGCATACTTGATGTAGAACTTTTGAATGGTGATAAAATCTTGAGATTTAAAACTTCCATCGCTTCAGCATATAAAGAGGAGATAACATATTTACAGTTTGAGTTTACGGGGAAATATACAAATGTTATCATCCTAGACGAGCAAAATATAGTTTTAGAAGCTCTACGGCATGTGGATTTGTTTTCATCTTTTCGTGAAGTAAGGGTCGGACAAAAACTACTAGATATTCCAAAAGCTCCTTTTGAGGCGAAGGAATATCCACTTGAAGATGTTGAGAAGTTTTTATTTGATACCTATGAAAAAGAGCAAAAAAATGTTTTAGAATCTTTAAAAAAACAAAAAGTACTCTATCTTGAGAAAAAGTTAAAAAAACTTCAAAAGCTTTATGACTCACTTGATGATGAAGTATCTCTAAAAAATGAGGCACAAACATTACAACATTACGGAAATCTTATCTTATCAAATATGCACAACATAACACCATATCAAAGGGTAGTAAAGTTAAATGACTATGATGGGGATGAGGTTGAGATAGATTTACTTAGAAGTTATGGTAATGTTTCTATGATGTCAGATTCGTTATTTACTAGAGCTAAAAAAGCAAAACAAAAAGCTAAAAATCTTTATATAGAAAAAGCTTCTTTAAGTTCAAAGATAGAGCATATAAAACTTTTTATAAATACCGTAAAAGAGGCAAAAGATGTTTCAAAAATAGCACTTTTATTTCCAAAAAAAGAGCAGAGCAAAAAGATAAAAAAAGATGATTCGATTGAGAGTTTTTTGGTGGAGGGTTATAAGGTTCAGCTTGGTAAAAATGAGAGAGGCAATATAACATTACTTCAAAATGCCAGGGCAAGAGATGTTTGGTTGCATATGAAAGAGAGACCATCATGCCATGTTATTATCACGACAGATAAACAAAATCTTCCATTACATATCATAGAGAGTGCCGCAAGATTGTGTGTTGATTTTACAATGTTTGAAAAAGGTAGGTATTTGGTCGATTATACTCCTAGACGGGAAGTAAATATTCAGCATGGGGCGAATGTGTTGTATAATAAGTATAAAACTATTGAGGTAGATACAAGATAATAACAAGGGAGATGTTGTGGCGATTGGGGCAGTTGGAAATGCGATTTTTGTTAATCAGATGACAGCAAATGCTACATCTGTGCAAAATGCCCACAATAACCGTATAGAATTTCAAAATATGATGGCTCAGGTCGCTGCAAACGAGAGAGATCAAGAGGTGGCAGAGGTAAGACCAGCAGAGGAAAATCAAGAGGTTGACCCAGACAGAGAACACCAAAAAAATGAAGCTGATCAAGAAACCAAACGAAACAAAAATAAATCTTCTAGCTCCGAAGATGAAGAAAATATAGATTTTACTTTGCATAAGCTAGATATTAAAGTGTGATTTGATATAATCTCTTTAAAGGAATATTATGGGATTTTTTGAAGCTTTTATGTCAAACAAGCAGAGAGTTGTAACTGGTTTTGCGCTTCTTGGTGCTTTGTTGGTTGTTGGTTTTATAGATAACTTTTTTGTTATGTGGGCTTTTTTAGGTGTTGTGTATGTTGTTGCTTTTAGTGAAGCTCAAAAACTTTTTGGGGTGGATAACGGCTCTCTTATTTTATACGCCATAGCTTTGTGGTGTGTTGCTGGAATCTATCCTTATGGGGATGATTTATTTGTTTTAGCAGGTGTAGGTTATGCAGGTGCTATTGCTTTTAATAAAGAGTTAAAATGGGATAGTTTTTTCCCATTTATCTACCCAACAGCTGGGATGCTTTTCATACTTACTATGTACCAAGAATATGGGGTTATGTCACTTCTTTGGCTTTTAATAGTTGTGGCTATGACTGATGTTGGGGCATATACAGTTGGTAAAAATATTGGTAAAACACCTTTTTGCGAGACAAGTCCAAACAAAACTATGGAGGGTGTTGTCGGTGGTATTGTGGTTGCAACTATCAGTGGTGCATTTGTTGGTCTTAGCATAGTTGATTTTAGTGTTGCATTTCTTGTTTCAGCTTTTGTTGCGATTAGTTCTATCTTTGGTGATTTATTTGAGAGTTCTTTAAAAAGAAAAGCAGAGGTAAAAGACAGTGGCAATATATTACCAGGGCATGGGGGAGTGCTTGATAGGATAGATGGTTACCTTTTTGCTGGTGTTGTTATGCTTGTGCTTCTGAGAGGACTTGTTTAGTTGATAGTCTTAGGTTCAACAGGTTCTATTGGTGTAAATACTTTAGAAATTGCTAAAAAATTTAACATAGAGATTGAAGTCTTAGTTGCTGGAAAAAACATAACACTTTTAAATGAGCAGATTGAAGCTCACATGCCAAAAGTGGTAGTTGTTGCTGATGAAGATGACATATCAAAAGTAAATCATACAAAAGTTTATGCAGGTCAAGATAGTATTTTAAAAGTTATAGAAGATTCTAAGAGTGATTTAGTTGTAAATGCACTTGTCGGATTTTTGGGACTTCGCCCAACTTTAACTTCATTGGCATGTGGGAAAAGACTTGCTTTGGCAAACAAAGAGAGTCTTGTGGCATGTGGGAATTTTATAGATAGTTCTAAAATACAACCTATAGACAGTGAGCATTTTGGGCTTTGGTATCTTTTGCAAGATAGGACTATGGATAAGATGATTATCACTGCTAGTGGTGGTGCATTTAGAGATTGGGATTTAGACAAACTAAAACATGCTACCTTGGCAGATACTCAAAAACATCCAAACTGGAGCATGGGACAGAAGATAACGATAGATAGTGCAACAATGGTAAATAAAATATTTGAACTTTTAGAAGCCAGATGGCTTTTTGGCAATAGTGTAAGTAAGTTTGATGCCATTATAGAAACAAAATCTCTTATACATGCTTTGATAGATTTTAAAGACGGAAGTACAACGGCTCATTTTGCAAATGCGAGTATGCAACTCCCTATAGCTTATGCTTTGGATGTTAATATGGATGAAAGTATATTAGGGCATGTGGATTTGTTAGAAGTTGGAAGTTTAGAGTTTAAAAAGATAGAAGTAGCTCGTTATCCTGTATGGCAGATTAAAGAAGATTTATTAAAAAATCCTATAAAAGGTGTGATTATAAATGCAGCAAATGAGATAGCCATAGAAAGATTTATAAACAAAGAGATAGGTTTTATGGATATTAGTAAAATTATTGTAGAAACTTATGAAAAAGATTTTGTCATCCCTAAAAATATAGATGATGTTTTTGCTTTGGATGAAGAGATAAGAGCTATATTGTAAAATTATCTCCAGATAATATCTAATTTTTTTGACAGTTTTGATTTGTCAAATTTTTTAGATGCTGTTTTGATGTTTGCAATGTTTGTTTGGGTGTCTAAAAATTTTTGTAGGTAGTATTTTTTGTTGTAACCTCTAGTTGTTAAATCATCAATGATTAAGTTAATATCATCAACATTAAGCAAATCGTTATGTATTGTTGTTCTTGCCTCAAACTTAATTTTAGAGGATAAAAGCAGATTTAGTGTATCTGAAAATTTATCATAAGTGTTTGAGTGTGTGATTTTAATAAACTTCTCTTTTGGTGCTTTATAATCAAGTGCCACATAATCAAGTAACTCTAAATCCAATAACTCTTTTATGGCATGTGGGTTTGTTCCGTTTGTGTCTAGTTTTATCAAAAAGCCAAGTTTTTTTATCTCTTGGCAAAATGGGATTAAATGGTGTGTAGTCGCTTCACCACCAGATAAAACAACCCCATCAAGTAATCCCACTCTTGTTTTTAAAAACTTTAACATATCATCTAGGGTGTAGTTACCACTTTTAGCAAAAACTATATCACTGTTGTAGCAGTAATCACACCTCATATTGCACCCACTAAACCAGATAATACAAGCTAAATGCTCGGGATAATCAAGATGTGTAAACTTTGTTAAATCATAAACTATTTTAGTGTTGAATAAACTGTTTTCTTTGTTTATGTTCACCTGTTTTTCCTATGTTAAAACTCTCAACAGGTCTATGATAACCCATAACTCTTGTATAAACTATACATTTTTGTCTTTTTTCTTTTAGCAATGCTAATACTTCATTTTTACTCATGATACTTTCTCCTTTGTTGTTTTAAATTCAGCTATAAGTTCCTCATCGCACTTAGGACAATACTCATGTTCACCAGAGATATATCCATGTTTTGGACACACAGAAAATAGTGGGGTAACTGTGATATATGGAAGCCTAAAGTTTGATATGACATTTTTAACAAGTTTTCGACAAGCCTCAGTTGAACTTACTTTCTCTTGCATGTAAAGGTGCAGGACTGTTCCACCTGTGTATTTACATTGTAAATCATCTTGAAGTGTCAGTGCTTCAAATGGGTCATCTGTCAAATCAACAGGGATTTGTGAAGAGTTTGTGTAGTATATGTTTTCACCCATTCCAGCTTGAACGATACTCTCACCATATCTTTTTTTATCCTCTTTGGCAAATCTGTAAGTTGTCCCCTCAGCAGGTGTTGCTTCAAGATTATAAAGGTTTCCACTCTCCTCTTGAAACTCAACCATTTTATCTCTCATGTGGTTTAAAATCTCCGTTGCAAACTCTATCCCCTCTTGTGAGCTGATGTCATAACCATTACTTGTAAAATTTAAAATCATCTCGTTCATCCCATTAACTCCAATGGTTGAGAAATGGTTTTGAAACCCTTTTAAATATCTTTGAGTGTATGGAAAAAGACCTCTTTCATACATCTCTTGGATAAAAACTCTTTTTTTCTCTAAAGTTGATTTTGCATGGTTCATCAGTTGGTCTATTCTGGCTATAAGTGCATCTTTGTCACCTTTGTATAAAAAGCCAAGCCTAGCCATGTTCAGCGTTACAACCCCTATGCTTCCTGTCATTTCAGCACTTCCAAAGAGTCCACCACCCCTCTTTAAAAGCTCTCTTAAATCAAGTTGAAGTCTGCAACACATGCTTCTCACATGCCCAGGTTTGTAAGCTTCTTCATTTGGTATCAGGTTTCCATTTTCATCTTTTTTGTATTGACTTCCTATAAAGTTTTGAAAATATGATGAACCGATTTTTGCAGTGTTTTCAAAAAGTAGGTCTGTATTTTCCCCATACCAGTCAAAATTTTCTGTTATGTTTACTGTTGGGATAGGAAATGTAAAGGGCTGACCTGTTTTGTCACCCTCTGTCATCACTTCATAGTAGGCTTTATTTATAAGGTTCATCTCTTTTTGAAAATGTTTGTATGTCATATCTTCAAGTTTTTTACACCCTCGTTCGTTGGCTATACTTAGAAGTTCACTATCTAAAAAACCTTTTAATAAGTGTACCTGTTTTCTTGTTGGTATCTGCTCTTTTAAATCATCTGGTACAGTCCAATCAATCGTGATGTTGGTAAATGGAGATTGTCCCCAACGAGCAGGAACATTTAGATTATAAACAAAACTTCTAACAGCTTTTTTAATCTCTTTAAATGTTAATCTGTCTCTAAAAACATAGGGTGCGAGGTATGTGTCAAACGATGAAAATGCTTGTGCGCCAGCCCATTCACTTTGAAGTATTCCCAAAAAGTTTGCCATCTGACCAAGTGCTTCACGAAAATGTTTTGGTGCATCACTTTCAACCCTGCCTCTAACACCGTTAAACCCCTCATCAAGTAAAGCTCTTAAGCTCCAACCAGCACAATATCCAGTTAAACAGTCTAAATCATGTATGTGGTAATCCCCATTTCTATGGGCATATCCTTCTTCTTTTGAGTATATTTTATCTAACCAGTAATTTGCTATTACTTTTCCTGCAGTGTTGTTAACAAGTCCTGCATTTGAGTAGCCAGTATTTGAATTTGCTTTGATTCTCCAGTCACTTCCACTGATATATTCTTCTATGGTTTGAGTTGAATTTATATATGTTGTGTCCTCTTCAAGAAGATTGTCTCTTTGCATTTTGTGGGTGTGTCTGTAGAGTATAAAAGATCGCATAACATCAAAATATCTAGCTTTATAAAGTTCTGTTTCTATAAAATCTTGTATATCTTCAACAGCAACAACTCTTTTATTTTTTAGTCTTTCTAAAACATTAAAAAATATAGAAGAATCATAGGTTGTATTCTCACTTTTAAAAGCTTTTTTTATAGCGTCTTCTATTTTATATGAGCTAAATTCTTTATTAGTTCCATCTCTTTTTAATATATTTTCAACCATAATCTTTCCTAATTTATTTATGGAAGTTTATATTAAAATGAGTTAAAAAATGATGAGAAAAAGTGTCACTTTTGTGTCACGGTGAATGCTGTGTATAGAATACAAAAAGGGAATCCCCTAATTGTTATTCTCGCTAGCTTTTTTTACTGCTTCTAGTAGTTCTTCAAATCCAGTTTCACTTGAGTGTTCAACCATCTCCATATTTTTGATAGCATCTTGATGTCTATTTTCTAGTTTTGATTTAATCGCTTTTTGAATGCCTTCATGTACTATTTTATGGTGTTTGAGGATACTGCTAGTATATGGACTTCCTTTGAGTAAAGTGTTGCTTACACTAGCAAACCATTTCCCAAAGCGACAACTATTTTCATCAATTATGTGTGCATCTTCAGATTTTAGTATAGCATTGTAACCTGTGATTTTTAAAGAGATGTGATCAATCTTTCCATTGCTTACATTAAACTCGTTTGTAAGTGTCTGAGTTTTATCTTTGATATTTGCTGAGTTGCTAACAACCAGCTCAATATTTTGAGAAAAATCGTCAAGTGTTTCCATCACTTTTGAAGTTTCATTCATAAATGTTGTACTTATCTCCATCATAGAGTTGGAATTTTGTTTAAGCCCATTAATGTTTATCTCAACTTCTTGAGTTGCTTTTTGAGTTCTCTCTGCCAATTTTCTAACTTCATCAGCAACAACGGCAAAACCTCTACCATGTTCCCCTGCACGAGCCGCTTCAATAGCAGCATTTAAAGCCAATAAGTTAGTTTGATCTGAAATGTCTTTAATCAGGTTGATGATCTGTGCTATAGACATAACGCTGTCATTTAAAGAGTTCGCATCATCAGAAAGATTGTTTGTATGTTCTTGAATAGTTTGGATTGTCCCGTCTATTTCACTTGTTTGCTCTTGAACATTTTGCATTCTTGAGTTTGTTTTTATATTTAAGTCATTGATATCTTCAAGCATTGAAAGGTTGTCTTCTATTGTTCGTTGTAGAAATTGAACGCCACTATCGTAGCCATTTAGGATTAGTTTTGTGTAATCTTCAGCATCATTGGTATCTTGCTTGTTTTCCTGAGGTGCATTTTGTAATTCATACACCCGTTCTTGAAGTTGTTGATTTTCCGTTTCAAGCTTCTGTATCTTTTTATTATATTCTTGTTCTAATTTTTCTATTTTTGAGCTACATCCAAACATTGTATAACCTTTTTTTATTTTAGTTATGTTATTATAGTCTTGATAACTTAAAATTATTTTAATTTCTAAAAAATAATCTATTTAATAAATCTTTTAAATAAATTTGGATACAATTCGCATTCGCTTTGCTGTTTTAACAAAATAGTTAGAATATTTCTACCTTTAGTACACAATACAAAAGATAAAAGTATTGGCAAACAATATAAATAAATAATTGTAAGCCTAAAAGCAGCAAAGACAAAGATAAAAGGACTTTCAATGAAAGTTAGAGCTTCAGTTAAGAAGATGTGTGATGACTGTAAAGTTGTCAAAAGAAAAGGCATTGTAAGAGTGATCTGCAAAGTTAAAAAACATAAACAGAGACAAGGATAACCATGGCTCGTATTTCTGGTGTTGATTTACCTAAGAAAAAAAGAATAGAGTATGGTCTAACATATATCTATGGTATTGGTTTACATGCTTCTCGTCTTATTTTAGACGCGACAGGTATAGACTATAATAAAAGAGTTTTCGAATTAAACGAAGCTGATGTTGCTGCAATTACTGCTGAGATCCGTTCTAACCATATGGTTGAAGGTGATTTGCGTAAAAAAGTAGCTATGGATATTAAGGCACTTATGGATTTAGGTTCATACAGAGGTCTTCGTCACCGTCGTGGTCTTCCATGCCGTGGTCAAAAAACTAAGACAAATGCGCGTACTCGTAAAGGTAAGCGTAAAACTGTCGGCGCAGCATAAGGAATTATAGATGGCAAAAAGAAAAGCTGTTAGAAAAAAAGTAGTAAAGAAAAATATTGCTCGTGGTATCTGCCACATTGCTGCATCATTTAACAATACTCTTGTAACTATTACAGATGAGATGGGTAACATGATTGCTTGGAGTTCTGCTGGTTCATTAGGATTTAAAGGTTCTAAAAAATCAACTCCATTTGCTGCTCAAGCTGCTGTTGAAGCTGCTGTTGAAAAAGCACAAGTACATGGCATAAAAGAACTTGGTATTAAAGTTCAAGGTCCTGGTTCAGGTCGTGAAACTGCAGTAAAAGCTGTTGGTGCAATCGAAGGAATCCGTGTAACATTTATGAAAGATGTTACTCCATTACCACACAACGGTTGTCGTGCGCCTAAGCGTCGTAGAGTTTAAGGAGATTACTGATGGCAAGATATAGAGGTCCAGTAGAAAAAATCGAGAGAAGATTTGGTGTAAGTCTTAACCTTAAAGGTGAGCGTCGTTTAGCAGGTAAATCTGCTTTAGAAAAAAGACCTTATGGTCCTGGTCAACATGGTCAGCGTCGTAAGAAAGTTTCTGAGTATGGTTTACAACTTAATGAAAAACAAAAAGCAAAATTTATGTATGGTGTTAGTGAAAAGCAATTCCGTGCATTGTTTGTTGAAGCAAAAAGAAGAGATGGTAATACAGGTACAAACCTTGTTACTTTAATTGAAAGCAGACTTGATAATGTAGTTTACAGAATGGGCTTTGCATCAACTCGTCGTTTTGCAAGACAACTTGTTACTCATGGTCACCTACTTGTAGATGGTAAAAAAGTGGATATCCCTTCTTACCGTGTAAAACCAGGTCAAAAAGTGGAAGTTCGTGAAGCAAGTAAGAAAAATGTTCAAATTGTTCGTGCTATGGAATTGACTAATCAAACTGGTTTAGCTCCATGGGTTGATATTGATGCTGAAAAAGTATTTGGTATCTTTACTCGTTTACCAGAGCGTGAAGAAGTTGTTATCCCTGTAGAAGAGCGTTTAATCGTTGAGCTTTACTCTAAATAGTAACTAAATAAAAAGGCGTAAAAATGAAAAAAATAAAAACTACTCCACTTGCTCCACAAGAGTTTGAGGTAGAACAAATTAGTGAGAATGAAGCTAACATTATGGCATATCCGTTTGAAACAGGTTATGCTATCTCTTTGGCTCATCCGCTTCGCCGTTTTTTATTAAGTAGCTCAGTTGGTTATGCTCCAATAGCTATCAAAATCGAGGGTGCTAGACATGAGTTTGACTCTGTGCGTGGTATGCTTGAAGATATTTCAGACTTTATCTTAAACCTTAAAGAGATTCGCTTTAAGCTTAATGGTGAAGCTACTGAAACAGAGATAAACTATAGCTTTGCAGGTCCTTGTATAATTTCGGGTAAAGATTTAAATAGTGATGAAGTAGAAGTGGTAACACCTGATGCTCCACTTGCAACTTTAAATGAAGATTCTACTCTTAATTTCAGTATTAAGATAGCTCAAGGTATCGGCTATGTAGCTAGTGAAGACACTTATGATGAACTTGAAGATGGTTATATTGCATTAGATGCTTATTTTACACCTGTTCGTAGTGCTACATATAAGATTGAGAATGTACTTGTAGAGGATAATCCTAACTTTGAAAGAGTTATTTTAAATATCAGAACTGATGGTCAAATTTCACCAGTAGATGCGTTTAGAAACTCTTTGGAAGTTATGTATGCACAACTTGCAGTATTTAACTCAGAGATTAGCATAAAAGCTCCAACTACTATTGAAAGAGTTGAAGAAAACCCTGATCTTAAAAAATTAACAGTTAATATCGATAGTTTAGGTTTAAGTGCAAGAAGTTTTAACTGTCTTGATAGATCAAACATTAAACTAATTGGTGAGATAGCATTGATGAGTACAAATGACTTAAAAAATGTTAAAAATTTAGGTAAGAAATCATATGAAGAGATAGTAGAAAAAGTGCAAGAGTTTGGTTTTGCAGTTGGTGCTGATCTCTCAGATGATGTTGTTACAGCATTAAAAAAGAAAATAGAAGCCCTTCAGGCTTAATAAGAGGATATTAGATGAGACATCGTCATGGATACCGTAAACTAGGTCGTACAAGTGCGCACAGAGCTGCACTTTTGAAAAACCTTAGTATTTCGTTAATTGAACATGGTAAAATTGAAACTACTGCTATTAAAGCAAAAGAGCTTCGTTCTTACATAGAGAAACTTATCACAGTTGCTGGTAAAAACGATTCTAATGCTCATAGAGCAGTATTTGCGTCGCTTCAATCTAAAGAAGCTACTAAAAAACTAGTAAACGAGATAGCACCAAGTTATGTTGATCGTTCTGGTGGATACACTAGAATTACTAGAACAAGAATTCGTCGTGGTGATGCTACGACTATGGCATTCATTGAATTAGTTTAATAGTTCAATATTTTGGCATGTGTAAATCTTCACATGCCAACCCCTTTTAAATTTCCACATTCTAAAATACTTTAAAAAGAGATGATATTATGAGTAATTTCGCATTTGGAACTTACAAAGTAAGTGATTATAATCCACAACATATTCAAGCACTGCAAGATAGTATAAAATCAGGTATAGGTATGATTGTTACATCCTCAAACTATATAGACGGCTCGTCTGAAAGGGCTGTTGCTTTAGCTTTGAATGGCTTTGAAGATAGTGTAACGGAGCGTGTTGAAGTTGTTAGTAAGTATAAACTAACACAAAATTTAGATGAGCAACTTAAACTATCTTTTCAAAGACTTCAACAAAATTGTATAGATTGTTATTTGATTGAAAATCCTGAGGAGCTACTAGTTGAATCTGTTGGAAACGGAACTTCCAAAGATGATAGACTCGACAGCATGAATGCAAAACTTTTTGATGCTTTTTTAGAGTTGGAATTAGCCATAAAAGATAAAAAAATACTTTCATATGGAATTTCTAGTGATGCTTTTTCCATAAAACACTCAAGTGATTATTTTTTACCATATGAAGATATATTGACTCTTGCTCAAGATGCAGCAGATGAGATAAGAAATGAAAAACACTCATTTACAACGATAGAGTTGCCCATAAACATGCTAGAACTTGAGGGGCTTAAATGTGCTGCTTGGGCAAAAGACAATGGGTTGAGAGTTTTAGCAAATAGACCTTTAAATGCTCAGTATGAAACTCAGATGTACCGTTTGGCAGATTATGATGAACCTCGTGAATATTATCATCATCTCAATGAATTATTGGAGATGACTGATAATGAATTGTTAAGAATGCTTTATAACCTTATAGAAGAACTTGATGATACAAAACACAGATTTGGTTGGATAGGTGATTATGATAATTTCCTTTATGTGCAGATGATACCACATATTAAAAAATCTTTAGAGGTATTAGATGAAGAGAATGCTCAAACAATGTTAAGTTTTATAGATTTGTTTTTGCAAGAGTATAGAAAAATGGTTAGTTGTGAATGTTCAAAAAAGACGAGGGAAAAACTAAAAGAGTTGTTTCATGGATGTTACGATTCTATGCAAAAGTGCGCTTTAGAGTTTTTGGGTAATAAAGAAGAGATAGATTATATTGTAGTTGGTATGAGAAAACCATCTTATGTGGCTGAAATTTTATAAAAATAACTAGCTAATTATAATTTTTATCATTTGTTAAGCACTTTTGTCATATTTTACGGAGAGGTTTACTTATTTAAAGGATAATTTATGATTCCATTTACAGATGAAGAACTTTTAGCACCAGTGGAGAGTGTTATAGATAAAGTTAGGCTATCTTTAGCCTTAGATGGTGGTGATATAGATTTTATAACTGTTAAAAATGCAAAAGTGTATGTTCAACTCAAAGGGGCATGTATAGGATGTGCTAGTAGTAGCTCAACATTGAAGTATGGGGTTGAAAGACAACTTAAGATGGAAATTCATCCCGAGATAAGTGTCATAAATGTACCTATAGGTATGGAAAATGATATTGAAAATCTATAAGATGACATTTGTGTTAAAACCCAAAAATAATTTATAATATAAGTAGAAAAATGAGTACAATTAGTAAGTATAAAATATTAACAAAAGCAAATGACAGCTTTTCTAAATCAGAATATAAAAATGCACTGGAGCAATTTGCAATTGTTTTGCAAAATTATCCAAACTCTAAAGAGGCGTACAATGGTGTGATATTATCAGAGATGGCTATGAGTGGTGAGAGTGGTGCTGAGGCTCTTTTTGACTATTATGAAATATTAAAAGAGGAAGATAAAGAAGAAGCAGATAAAATCATGAATGAGATTTTACAAAATATGGATGGAACCTTAGATAAATTGGGGGAGATTTTTTCTGCACCACTTCGCGATAGATTGGAGTTTGAAGATGGTATCCTTTATCAGGATTTTAAAAAAATCATAGATGATGGAGCAGGTTTTAAGGAAACTTTTGAAAATATCATGTTCTCAACTCGTGTAATCATAACTCAAAAAGATGATTTTATAGATTTTTTAGACAAGCTTATAGAACATGATTTTAAAGATATGGCACTTACATATTTAGAAAGTGCGCTTGGTGCTTATCCAAGCGATGAACCACTTAGAAAACTGTTAAAAAAATTAGTAAAAGGTAGAGTTATTGAAAATTGAATTACCAAACCAAAAGTTTAGATATGTTAGTGAAAACTCTACTAAATGTGATGAAGAGACAGCTTTTATTTTAACTACACAAAATGAAAAATATTTACAAAATGCAAAAGATAATAATGCCCATTCTATTATAAAAATCACAGATGTTGCTGAACTTTTTGGTATAGATAAGATAAAGATAGTTGGAATAACTGGTACAAATGGTAAAACAACAACGGCAAGTGCCATCTACTCTTTTTTATTGGATTTAGGTTATAAAGTAGCTATGCAGGGGACTCGTGGATTATTTATGAATGATGAAGTTGCAGAGGGAAAAACCCTTACAACACCATCTGTTGTAAATACTTACAAACATATTTATCAAGCAGTTGAAGCTGGTTGTGAGTTCTTTATAATGGAAGTAAGCTCACATGCCATAGTTCAAAAAAGGGTAGAGGGCTTAAACTTTGATTTAAAAATTTTAACCAATATTACTCAAGATCATCTCGATTATCATAAAACTTTAGGTGAATATATAGCAGTTAAAAATAGTTTTTTTCAAGATGAGGGAAAAAAACTTATAAACAGAGATGAAGATAAAGCATCTTTTAACATTAAAAATACTTTTACATATGGTATAGAAAAAAATGCAACATATAAACTTATAGCATACTCATTAAATGATGCTAGTAGTGGGATTTTACAACATTTTCAAGAGGTTGTTCCTTTTACATCTTCACTTCATGGCTTTTTCAATCTTTATAACCTTGTAGCTGCCATTAGTGCTACACATATTTTAACAGGGAAAAAACTTGAAGAGATTTGTGATGTTGTTGATAATTTTGCAGGTGTTAGTGGTAGGATGGAGCAGGTTTGTGAAGTTCCAAATGTTATAGTTGATTTTGCACATACCCCAGATGGGATAAAACAGGTTTTAAATGCTCTTAAAGAGAAAGAGATTTTAGTTGTGTTTGGTGCAGGTGGAGATAGAGATACAACAAAAAGACCGCTTATGGGGAAAATTGCAGCTTCCCTTGCCACAAGAGTATATATAACAAGTGATAATCCAAGAACAGAAGATCCTCAAAGTATTGTTAATGATATTTTAGATGGGATAACTAGTAAAAATAAAGTTATTGTAGAATTGGATAGAAAAAAGGCTATAGAGATGGCATTGGACGATCAAGATGAAAATCAGGTTGTTGTTATTTTAGGCAAGGGGGATGAAAATTGTCAAATTATATACGATAAAAAGTTTCCTTTTGATGACAGGGAAGTTGTAAGGGATATTTTAAAATTAAATTAGAAAATATATCTTATATATATCTATTTTTGATATAATTTCGAAAAAGTTAAGGATAATATTTATGGGAATTCCACAACCAGCGTTTTATATATTTAAATGTGAGCAGTCAGCTCCTCCGGGTATGCCAAAACCGTCGTGCGTAACACCACAGACTCAAGATCTATTTCAGTACCTTGCTCAAAAACTTATGCAAGAAGCAGTTATGGCTACAGTTCAACCTATCCGTACATCTTGTATGAACCGTTGTTCTAGTGGTCCTGTTATGCTAGTAGAACCAGGGCATACCATGTATGTTGGTCTTACAAAAGAGAAGATTGACAGAATCGTTTCAGAACATATTATTGGTGGTAATGTTGTGGAAGAGTTTGTAATAGACGCTGAGCAATGGGATGAACCAATAAGCCCAAAAGAGATGCAAAAGCAGATGGGAAGATAGGAAAAAGATATGACTATAGAGATGTTATATAGTAAAATTCATCGCGCTACTGTAACTGATGCCAACTTAAATTATGTTGGTTCTATTACTATAGATGAGGAGCTTTTAGAAGCTTCAAATATGAGAGTTGGACAAAAAGTTGAGATTTTAAATGTTAATAATGGCGAGAGATTTTCAACTTATATCATTTTGGGTGAGAGAGGTAAGCGAGATATTTGTTTAAATGGTGCTGCCGCTAGAAAAGTGCATAAAGGTGATAAAGTGATTATTGTTGCCTATGCTACCTATGATGAAAAAGAGTTAGAGAGTTATAAACCTAAAGTTGTTATTTTAAATGATGATAACAATATTGAAACAATAACTGAGAGTATCTAAATAATGTTTTCAAATATGGGCGATATGTCAAAAATGTTTGAAGGGATGCAGGAAAATGCCGCTAAACTTAAAGCTGAATTGGAGTCAAAAACTTTTAGTGTCAAAACTGGTGGTGGCATGGTTGAGCTTAGTGTAAATGGTAACGGTGAAGTTATAGACCTAAGCATAGATGATGAACTTTTAGAAGATAAAGAGTCACTTCAAATACTTCTTATAGGTGCTATAAATGATGCCAATAAAATGGTTCAACAAAATCAGCAGAGTTCTGCCATGGGTATGCTAGGTGGATTAAACCCATTTGGAGCAAAGTAAGTGTTAAGAGTTTTCTTAGCATTTATTTTTATATTTTTAAATCTTCAAGCCTCTTGTCGAGGTGGATATAACTCTTGTAAACAAAAAATTATTGATTCAAAATCTATTAAAAAGTCAACACTTCAAATACCACTTGAAAAACATCAAAGAGTCGTTTTTTCAACTACAACTCCACATGCCAAGATACTAAAATATGATCCATTTTTATCGTTATATCTTATAGAGGATAAAAAAGGTTTCAGATACCCTTTTAGGATAAATATGAGAATACCTCTGGGACTTGCAGTTGTCGATAATAAGATGGCTATTGAGGGTAAAGTGCTACAGAAACAGATTGGATTAAACTCTTTTGCAACTTTTAGTGAGCCACTTTTTTACCCAAGTATTTTAACAAACAGTTGTTGCACATTGGAGGGGATAGTTACTCCACAGGGGATAATACAAAAAGAGTATATTAAAAGATTTTTAAAAGTTAAAAAAGTTGAGTATGGAGATATTGGGGTAAGGGTAGAACAATATAAAAGATGTATAAGGGTAAAAGCTTACAATCCGTTTATCAAAAACAACCCTTTTAGAGTTGGGGATTGTATCTTAAAACTTGATACTAAAAAGGTAAAAGATGCCTCCTCTTTTATGCAAAAAATTCTTTTTAGTAAAATTGGCTTATTTCATAAAGTAGAAATTAAAAGAGCCTCAAAACTTTTAACATTTAAAGTTAAAACTAAAAAAAGAAGGGGTGGTGGCTATTTAAGCGATACTTTTTTAGAATTTTTAGGTATAAGTTTTGATAAAAATTTACATATAGTTTCCATACAGAAAAAAGCTGAGAAGTATCAGCTAAAACTTGGAGATAAGCTTGTTCAAGTAAATTCAAAAAATGTAACAAATGAAGAAGATATTTTAAATAATATTTCTCAAAATAAAAAACAAACATATCTTTTGTTTGAAAGAGATGGTTTTGAATTTTTTATTCGCGTGGGGAGTATTCAATAGAAAAAAATAGATATTTTTCTATTGAATGTGTATAGTCTTAACCTGTAATATTGACTTGATTCATAAACTTTTTAAAGTTTACTTTTTTTGTAGCACCCATTATTAAAAACCAATCAACAATAGTCCAAATACCTAAACCACCGAAAGTTATTAGTTTTAAGATACCAAATAAAACATTACCAATATAAAACCTATCAATACCAAAACAACCTAACAGTAATGATAAAACAATTGCAACAACAGGGCTTTTATAGTTTATAGATTGAAATACTATAAACTTGTCATCACTGATTTTTTCCAAACTTGCTTTAATTATAGGTATATCATTTGAATTGAAATTGTCACGCATACTAGTTATATACATATCAACTTTATTAGAGTCCATTATTTTCACTATTGTTTAGTGGGTCTTTTCCAAATTGATTATCACCCATCATGCCTTTTTTTGCAAGGAAAATTATAAGAACTATAGCTCCAACTAAAGGGATCAATACAAGAAGTTGCCACCAACCACTTTTCCCAATATCATGTAATCTTCTTGTTGTAATTGCAATCCCAGGAAGCAAAGTACCTAAAGCAAAAATACCACCAAGAACACCACCTGTACCTATAATATTATCAAGAATACTTAAAATTATATATGCAATTATATAAAATAGATAGAACATCCAATATTGTTGTCTTGTATCTCTTCCTTCAAAATTAACATAATTTCTATATGCTCTTAAAAAAAAGTCTATTTTATCGTTATTTTTTACTATATCATTAAGGCTATTAGCTTGTTCAAGAAGATTAGTTTGTTCAAGATATATTGCTGTTGCATTTTCACCATCTATTGAAAAATCGACAGACTGATTTACGGTAGGGGATTTATCACTTTTCCATTCTTTGGTACTGAAGTTATACCTATTGCCATCTTCGGCAGATATTATTCCAGAACTATTTTGTATACTAAAATCTAAGATTTTGCCTTTCATTTTTTCCTTATCCTTTTTGTGTCAAAAATTAGTCATCATTCTATCTATTAATAACTTGCTTTAATGTTAAAATTAAATTTATTTATTAAGTTTTATGTAGAAAATATACTATAATTGAAAAAACTATGAGGTTATAATATATACTTAATAAACTTTTAACGACTATAAACATATAATTCCACATGCAAAATTTCGAGAATTTTTTATTAGAAAATTTACCAGTATCCAAATCTATCCATCCAACTTATGAGGATGCACTTCATGAGATGCTTAAAGCTGGTGGGAAAAGGTTTCGTCCGGCATTGTTGCTTGGTGTTGTAAAGGCATTTAATCCTCTTATGGTTGAGAGTGCTTGGCATGTGGCTTATGGGGTTGAATTACTTCATACTTATTCACTTATTCATGATGATTTACCTGCTATGGATGATTCACCACTTCGTAGGGGTAAACCAACTTTACATGTGGTTTATGATGAGGTAACTGCTATCTTGGTTGGAGATGCGCTAAATACTTACTCTTTTGAGGTTTTAAGCAATGCGCCTTTTTCAGACTATACAAGGGTGAAACTTATCCATGAATTGGCTGTTAATGGTGGATTAAATGGTATGGTGCTTGGTCAGGCGATAGACTGTTACTTTGAAAATCAACCTTTAAGTATAGATGATGTGAAAATCTTGCATACAAACAAAACAGCTAAACTTATAGCATCTTCACTTAAGATGGGTGCGATAATTGTAGGTAAAGAGGATTTTGGCGAGAAGCTTTATGATTTTGGTATAAAACTTGGGATTTTATTTCAGATTCAAGATGATATACTTGATGTTACACAAAGCTCTGAAGAAGCTGGAAAACTTACAAATAATGATGGGGATAAAAATAGTTTTGTTACTTTGATAGGCTTAGATGAGTCTATGAGAGAAGCAAACACTTTGGCAGATGAACTCTTGGTTGAGTTGAACAATTTTGATGAAGATTTGAAAAAAGAACTTTCATCACTACTTACAAAATATATAAATAGACATAGGAAATAATTTATGAGCAATAAAATGCGTCAGAAAATGGCAGATAGTATTAGGTTTTTAGCAGCAGATATGATTCAAGCGGCAAATAGTGGTCACCCAGGTGCGCCAATGGGTTTAGCAGATATAGCAGTAGTTTTAAGTGAACATCTAAACCATAATCCTAAAAATCCTGATTTTTTAAATCGTGATAGACTTGTTTTTTCAGGTGGACATGCTACAGGTCTTATCTATTCATTATACTATCTTTGGGGATATGGACTTGAGATAGAAGATTTAAAAAACTTTCGTCAATTAGATTCAAAAACTCCAGGGCATCCAGAATACGGTCATACTAAGGGTATCGAGATAACAACTGGACCTTTGGGACAAGGTATCGCTAATGCTGTTGGTTTTTCTATGGCATCTAAATTTGTAGGCGCTCAGGTAAATAGTGAAACTGCAAAACTAATTGACCATAATGTTTATTGTCTTTGTGGTGATGGGGATTTAGAAGAGGGTATAAGTTATGAAGCGTGTTCAATCGCTGGACATAATAAACTTGATAATCTGATTTTGATTTACGATTCAAACCGTATCACTATTGAGGGTTCAACAGCTTTAAGTATCTCTGAAAATGTTCGTGGCAGATTTGAATCTCAAGGTTGGGATGTTTTAGAGTGTGACGGACATAATTTTGATGAGATAGACACTGCTTTAACAACTGCAAAAGCAAATACAAAACCAACTATTATCATAGCAAATACTATTATCGCAAAAGGTGCTGGTAAATTAGAGGGAAGTCATCACTCACACGGTGCGCCGCTCGGTGATGAAGTGATTGCTCAGGCTAAAAAAGATGCAGGTTTTGATGCTGATAAAAAATTCTTTGTACCAGAAGATGTGATGGTGAGATTTAGATGTGCCATAGAAGAGGGTGATCTGCTTGAGAGAGAATGGACACATTCACTAAAAACTCTTCCACTTATGGAACAAAACGAAGCATTACAAGCTTTACAAAATCCAGACTTTTCTCGCATAGAGTACCCAACTTTTGATAAAGCAGAAGCAACAAGAAGTACAAACGGTAAAGTTATGAATGCTATTGCCAAGGGAGTGCCAAGCTTTTTAGGTGGTAGTGCAGACCTTAGCCCATCAAATAAAACAAACTTAAACGATATGGGTGTTTTTCCAAAGGGTAGAAATATATACTTTGGTATTCGTGAACATGCTATGGCTTCTATTGTAAATGCTATGGCTCTTTATGGTCCACTTTTACCGTTTTCGGCTACATTTTTTGTATTTTCAGATTACTTAAAACCGGCAGCTCGTATTGCAGCTCTTGCTGGTATTCAACAGTTTTTTATTTGGACACATGATAGTATTGGAGTTGGAGAAGATGGACCAACTCATCAACCTATTGAGCATCTAAGTCAGTTTAGATCACTTCCAAACTTTTATGTATGGAGACCTGCTGATGGTGCTGAAAATATTGAAGCTTGGAAAACAGCTCTTGAGATGAGGAAATCTCCATCAGCTTTTGTTTGTTCAAGACAAAATTTAGCACCTCTTCCACATGCCATAAGTGGTGAGGCAAGTAAAGGTGGTTATCTTTTAGCAAGTGATGAAGATGCAGTTATAACACTAATGGCTTCAGGAAGTGAAGTTGAGTTGGCTTTAAAAGTAAAAGAGGCATTAAATGAAAAAGATGTTCCAGTAAATGTTGTTTCAGTTCCATGTTACGACCTTTTCATTGAGCAAGATAAAGAGTATGTATCTTCTATCATAAAAGAGGGTACAA
>Ga0256842_1000777_pt1 | contig 27581 bp, 27 predicted proteins | sample 4559240metaG_FD_185973 | JGI IMG/M metagenome (GOLD analysis project Ga0256842, IMG submission 185973) | Hydrothermal vent microbial communities from Guaymas Basin, Mexico - 4559-240 | ecosystem: Environmental > Aquatic > Marine > Hydrothermal vents | place: Mexico: Guaymas Basin | collected... | reverse complement strand
TCATCAACCTTGCCTGCCAGCACCAGGCACGGAAACGGCGCCATGGTGTAGCGCATATCGGCCGTCACACGCAGCGGCTGTTCGTATTCGGCGTAAAATCGCACCCAGTCGCCGCTATAACGGGAATCTATCTTGCGCTGCAACACCCCGCCACTGGCACTCAGATGCCCCGGCAAACTGCGCGCTATAGCCGGTCTGGTTTGACGCTGGAAAACCCGCCAGATCACGTCCAGCCTGAGTGTTGCGCCAGTAATATCCTTAAAAGCCTTAACCTCCGCCGGCGGGCGCCGCAACAAAAACGATAACATCAGTTTGTGCCGCCCTTGTCCCACCAGTACTCGCAGCAAGCGTTCATCCGCCTTGGGCATAACAACCAGCGTCGAAGTGGTGGTATCCGGCATGATAATGTCCAGACGCTCACCCCTGGTGCTGATCTCGCATTCCGGCAAGTGATTGAAACGCAAAGTGATGTGGCTTACATGCACATCATCCTGCTTGTCCACCCCCAGCAATTGCGCTGGATTTACCGCACCAGCAACGTGTGGCGTACCGCCAACAACAACGCCACAGCATATAATCGCTATCAGCAAATTACGCAATACTGCCACCATCAAATCCCCACCACGGCAAATCCTTGAAGACACTCCTCCGGACCAGACGTTTTGCAATAATCACACCAGCCTGACAAAACAGCCGCCCGGCGCGATCGCTGGTGCTAAGACACATTTACCTGCCCATTTTGGAGCAATATCAGTGTCATTTTTTTGACACAAACAATAAACAGAAAAAATTGTTCAGAATTTTTACGTTTTACATTATAATTCAGATTCGGGTACGCCTGCGGTGCTGGTCGGAGCAATAATCCAACGTCCTGAAACGCACCGTAACGCCGTGCTTTTGTTTTACGCCACTAACTGTGGCGCCACAGATACACCTATGATATACCTGATATGTTTTTGAACATCTTTCCAATCGCGTGATCGGGAGACGCCATGACCGACGAGTTGAGCAGTGATCAAATAGAAATTATCCAGGAATTTTCCCAGGAAAGCCGCGACATGATCGAGCAGCTGGAGCCGACGATCATCGAACTGGGACAAAGCACCGACAACGAGACCATCAACGCTGTTTTCCGTCTGTTCCATTCCATGAAAGGCAGCGCCGGTTTCCTTGAGTTCAACAACATCACCCGCGTGGCCCACGCGGCGGAAAGCCTGCTGGACATGGTGCGCTCCGATCAGATCGACCTGCTGCCGGAGCACGTTACTTTGCTGTGCGAATCGTGCGACTTCATGAAAGAAGCACTCGATTGCGTCGATGAAAACTTCAACGACGAAGAGCTGGAAGAGGAAAGCAAGGCCATGGCTGAAAAATTCCACGTTGCCATGGAAGGCGGTCCACAGGCGGATGAGGAGCAGCCACCGGCGCAACCGGCAGCACAGGAAACTGCGACAGAGCAAGAAACCACGGCAGCACAGGAAAGCTCTGCGCAGGATACAAATAGCGAGGAGCAGCCGGACGATGGCCTGGTCCTGGAAATCACCGAGGAGATGGTGGAGCGCTTCATCCAGGAATGTGAAGAACTGATTGACAATGCCGAGCAGGGGCTGCTGGAGTGGGAAAAAGAACCGGACAGTCAGGACTATGTGCCGATGATCTTCCGCAGCATTCACAGTTTCAAGGGCAACTGCGGTTTCTTCGGTTACAGCAACCTGGAAAAACTCAGCCACCAGATTGAAAACGTGCTCGACATCATCAAAAACGGTGGCAAATTTGCGCCCGGCAATCCCTTTGATACCCTGCTGCATGCCGTTGACGCCCTCAAGGAGGGGATGGTTTCTTTACGCAACAACGGCAAAGACACCATAGAAGAGCTCGACGTTCACATTGAGGCCCTCAAACTGCTGCCCGCTCCACGCTTAGGCGAGGTACTGGTAGAAAAGGGGGTAGTTGATCAGGATACGGTAAAACAGGCACTGGACCAGCAGAAAAAACCCCTGGGTGACGTACTGGTAGAGATGGGTAAAGCCTCGCCGGAACAGGTTGAGCAGGCTCTTACCGAACAGACGAGCGTCAAAAAAGACGTGCCCCAGCCAAAGAAAAAGCCCAAGGCCAAAGCGGCAAAAAAACAGGATATCCGTGTCGATCTGGAGAAACTCGACAACCTGATCAACCTCATCGGCGAGCTGGTTATCGCTGAAAACATGCTCATTCACAACCCCGATCTCGACGGGCTGGAGCTGGAAAGTTTTAACAAGGCGGCGCAGCAGATGGGCAAATTGGTGCGCGAACTGCAAGAGATGGCCATGATCATCCGCATGATTCCGGTATCCGGCCTGTTCCGGCGCATGATTCGCCTAGTACACGATCTGTCGGTAAAGTCGGGGAAAAAAGTCGATCTGCAGCTGTCGGGAGAGTCTACCGAGGTGGACAAAACCGTCATCGAGACCATCACCGATCCGCTGGTACATATACTGCGCAACTCCATGGATCACGGACTGGAGTCACCGGAAGAACGGATAGCGGCCGGCAAGCCAGAAACCGGCATTATCCGCCTTAACGCCTGTCACGAAGAGGGTGAGGTATGGATCACTTTGGAAGATGATGGTCGCGGTCTCAACAAAGACAAGATTCTTGCCAAAGCCATCGCTAATGGTCTTGTCGAAGGCGATGGTTCAGAATTGAGTGACAAGGAAATCTACAATTTAATTTTCCAACCCGGCTTCTCTACTGCCGAAAAAATCACCGACATCTCCGGTCGCGGCGTCGGCATGGACGTGGTTAAGCAAAATCTGGAGAGCATCAAGGGCAAGGTCGATGTCGACAGCGTACCAGGCAAGGGCACCACTATCAAGCTGCGCATTCCCCTCACGCTGGCTATCATCGATGGCATGCTGGTGCGTGTCGGCACCGCCAAATGTATCGTGCCAATCTTGTCCATCAGGGAGGCCTTCCGCCCGCAGCCGGATGCCATCACCATCACGCCAGACTCGGAGGAGCTGGTGCGGGTACGCGAGAACTTCTTCCCGGTGGTGCGCCTGTACGAGTTGTTGAGTGTCACGCCGGAATTCTCTCGTATTGAAGACGCCATCCTCATCGTGCTGGAATACCAGGATCGCAGCATCTGCCTGATGGTGGACGAAATCCTCGGCCAGCAGCAGACAGTTATCAAGGGATTGTCGGAGTATATCGGCAACGTACGAGGCTGCTCCGGTTGCACCATCCTCGGCAACGGCGATGTCAGCCTGATCCTCGATGTCGGCAACCTGGTCGAAATGAACTAATCTGACGTTACTGTTTCACCCTCGACCCAAGGAGTACGATGCGCAATCAAGCACCGAACAATGCGACCATGATGGCGATCTCAGATAGGGAATTCAACGATCTCAGACGCCTTATTTACGACCGTTTCGGCATTAACCTCACCGATGAAAAACGCTCCCTGCTGGTGGGGCGACTGCAGAAGCTGATACGGGACAAGAATCTGGGGACATTTCAGAATTATTACGAATATCTCAAAACTGATACCAGCGGTCAGGCGGTAAGCGACCTGATCAATTTAATTTCCACCAACTACACCTACTTCAACCGGGAAAAGGATCATTTCGATTACTTTTCCAAGACGGCGTTGCCGACCATCTGTGACCGTCTTAGCCGAGAAAACCGCAAGGATCTGCGTATCTGGTGCGCCGGTTGTTCCACCGGCGAAGAGCCATACACTCTTCTGATGCTGATGCACGAATACCTTGGCTCCCAGTACAAACAGTGGGATGGCGGCATTCTGGCCACCGACATTTCACAACAGGTACTGACCAAGGCTCGGGCCGGGATATATCCGGCAGACAAGGTTGCCTCTTTGCCGGACAACTTGAAGCGCAAGTATTTTGTCAAACTTCCCAACGGCCAGATGCAGGTGTGCGACGCCATACGTAACGAGGTAACCTTCAGGCGTTTCAACCTGATGAACACCACGTTTCCGTTCAAAAAACCGTTCCAGATTATTTTCTGCCGCAACGTGATGATCTATTTCGACCAGCCGACGCGGGCTGCCCTGGTGGAACGTTTTCACAAGCATCTGGAGCCGGATGGCTACCTGTTTATCGGCCATTCCGAAACTCTGGGCAGGGATAACGCCTTGTTCCGCTACATCATGCCGGCAACATATCAGAAAGGGAAGTAAACAATGGCAACACCTGTTCGTGTCCTGGTAGTTGATGACTCCGCACTGGTCAGACAGATTCTCAGCAGCGGCCTGTCCGCTGATCCTGAAATCGAAGTTGTGGGAACAGCCAACGATCCGTACATGGCTCGCGACAAGATAATCCAACTAAAGCCCGATGTCCTCACCCTGGATGTAGAGATGCCGCGGATGGACGGGGTGGAATTTTTGCGCAAACTGATGCCGCAATACCCCATCCCCATCGTCATGGTCAGCTCCCTGACACAACGCGGCAAACAGATCACTATGGATGCTCTGGAGGCAGGCGCTGTGGATTTTGTCGCCAAGCCGACCACCAACGTCGCCCAGGGACTGAACGCCATGCTGGCAGAGTTGCGAACCAAGGTAAAAACCGCTTCACGCGCCAATGTCTCGCACTGGAAGGGCCGCCGGGTTGAGCCACGCACCAGAACAGCCACTATAACCAGCAGTGCCCTAGCCGAATCTACCGACAAAGTAATCGCCATCGGCGCATCCACCGGCGGAACCGAAGCAATCAAGAAAGTGATCACCAAGTTTCCCGCCAATACTCCCGGCGTGGTTATAGTCCAGCACATGCCGCCCGGTTTCACCAAAATGTTCGCCGAGCGGCTAAATCAGCTGTGTGCCATGGAGGTACGCGAAGCTAAGGACGGAGACCGCATCCGCACCGGTCTTATTCTGGTGGCCGAAGGGGCAAAGCAACTGGAGGTGGTACGTTCCGGCGGCATCTACCAGGTAAAATGCTACGCGGGTGAGAAAGTAAGCGGACACTGTCCGTCGGTAGATGTTATGATGCATTCAGTGGCGAAACACGTAGGCCGCAACGCTGTCGGTGTCATGCTTACCGGCATGGGTTCCGATGGTGCCAAAGGGATGCTGGCCATGCGTGAAGCCGGTGCACGTAACATTGCCCAGGACGAAGCGTCGTCAGTTGTATTTGGCATGCCCAAGGTTGCTTACGAAAAAGGTGGTGCCGAAAAACTGGTACCATTGGATCAGATCGCAAGCACGGTTATTTCACTGCTGACAGGGAAGTAATATGCCATGAGCAATATCATTCTCGGGGTCGGCGAATTCGGTGCGTCCAACAACCCCGCCGACACGGTAAAAACATTTGCCCTCGGTTCGTGCGTGGCAGTGGTGCTCATGTGTCCGAAGACCCGCACCGTCGGCATGGTACATGTGGCTCTGCCGGAATCAAAAATCAACCCCGACAAGGTCAAGACCAGACCGGGTTATTTTGCTGACACTGGCATACCGGCCCTTATCAATCAAATGGCCAGCATGGGCTGCGACCCTAAAGGGCGTGGATTTATTGTTAAACTGGCCGGTGGTGCCAAAATAATGGACCCGAATAGCACTTTCAATATCGGCAAACGCAACGCTCTGGCAGTTAAAAAAGTGCTATGGAAATACGGACTCGGCCCGGTGGCCGAAGACCTTGGCGCCACCTACAGTCGTACAGTATCCGTCGCGGTGGCCACTGGTGAAATCATCTTGTCTTCGCCCGGACGCGGCGACTGGAAACTATAGGGAGACTCATCTATGCAGCCACGCGCCAGTAAAGAAGAGATCCTCGCCGCCATCAAACAGGTTCCCCTGTTATCGCCTAGTGCCTCGCAGCTACTGCAGCTGACAGCCAGCACTGATCACGATATCAAGGAAGTGATCGACATCGTCAAGTACGACAGCGCCCTGACCGCCCGCGTATTAAAAATCGTCAATTCGGTGGCCTTTGGTTTGGTACACGAAGTCAGCACCATCGACCGGGCCGTCGGCTACCTAGGCGAGCGTATGATTGCCAGCCTTGCTTTGAGTGACAGCGCCTCGGCTTTGTTTCACAAGGAGCTGCAAGGCTACAACGGTCCCAAAAGCGAGCTGTGGAACCACGATCTGCGCACCGCCATAGCTGCACGCGCCATCGCCGCGCAGGCAAAAGAAGAGATGAATCCCGACCTAGCATTTACCGCCGGGATACTCCACGCCGTAGGCAAAGCGGTACTGTCCGATTTTCTCCATAACAGCGCCTCGGAGTTGCTGGGAGAGATCGATGATGAAGAGGTGGATGACTATCTGGCCGGGGAACGGGAAGTCCTTGGCATTGACCACACCGAGGCCGGCTACGAACTGGCAAAGAACTGGGAACTGCCCGACACACTTACCATGCCGATTCGCTATCACCATGCGCCCGCTGACGCCCCGGAAGAACATCGCGCCTTGGTGTACGCGGTTCACCTGGGCTGCATAGTGGCAATGATGTGCGGCAGCCAGTCATCAGACTCACTGCAGTACCGTCTGGATCAGAATTATACTCAATATTTTGATATTACTGCTGAACAACTTGCATTGATTGTGCTCGAAGTAAATGAAACATTTGAAACGCTGCACGATGCCATGCTGGAATCCTAGGAGGGCATAAAATAATGAAACGCATTGTAATTGCTGACGATTCCGGCACAGCGCGGATGATGATCCGCCGCTGTCTGGAAATTATCGGCTTATCTGAAGCCCAGTTCGCCGAAGCTGAAAACGGCAAAGAGGCCTTGGCCCTGGTAAAACAGGAACCGGCAGATCTGCTGGTAACCGATCTGAATATGCCCATTATGGATGGCGAAGCTCTGCTCAAATGGGTTAAAGCCAGTCCGAAATTGTTTGAGATGCCGGTACTTGTTATCACCAGCGCCGGCAATCCGGCCATAGCTGAAAACTTACTCGAAATCGGTGCTTTCGCCGTAGTAAACAAGCCAATCAATCCGGCTAAACTCAGCGAAGTACTGGCCGATTTCATCAACGACGAGGATTAACTGGCATGGAAGCAAAACAAGAGAAGATTCACGCCGCCATCAGCGAAGTGCTGGGAGAAGCGCTGGAAGCAATGGCGTTCATCAGCATTGATGAATGCAGTGCCGAAGAAGCCGAGCAACTGCAACTGCAGAGCATGAAAGTAGACCTTCTTATAACAGAACCGGTTCTGTTTGAGATGCGCCTTAGTGCATCTACTGAATTGCTTTACCAGATAGCTGAAACCATGTATACCATGGACAGAGAGGAACTGAACGAGCAGTTGGTCAAAGACATGTTCGCCGAGCTGCTGAATACTATAGCTGGACGTTTTATGACTGAAATTCTGCCGGAGCAAACAACATTCACCTTGAGCCTGCCTGAAGAAGCAACGGATCAGGACGGCTCGGCAGCGCTGAAATATTTTTATATGGCCGAAGATCTGCCGCTGAGCATTGAAATAAACAGCGCCGATATGGACAGCCTGTATGCGGTACTTGACTAGAATGTAACTGATCGCTCCAATAACGAAAGGATGTATTAACCATGGGTAAACGAGTACTTGTAGTTGACGATTCAAGCACCATGCGCAAAATTGTTTCCCGCGCCCTGCGCCAGGCCGGGCTCGATTTTGATGAGATATTAGAAGCCGGCGATGGTCAGGAAGCCCTGAACCTGCTGGAAGGGGAAAATGTCGACCTGATTCTCAGCGATATCAATATGCCTAACATGGATGGCATCGAATTTTTGCGCCAGAAAAAAGATATCGACGGCATCAAAAATATCCCCGTTATCATGATCACTACCGAGGGCGGCGCGGATATTATCGGTGAGGCTAAAAGCCTGGGGGCAGCGGGCAACATCAAAAAACCGTTCACACCTGACAAGATACGCGAAGTTATCGGCTCAGTGCTATAAATCGGCAGAGACGGCTAGATGGCGTTTTTCTCCGCAGACATCTGCTGATGTCTGCGGAGTACGCTGTGGTGCCTGACAACACTCTGCCAGACACCCGCCGGTGCGGCAGGATAACAAGGGGAGAAGGATCTTGGATTTACTAAAAAATATTACTGAAGCCACAACAGAGATCTTTGAAACCATGATCATGCTCGATATTACAGTCGGCGATCCTCTGGAGGAAAATGTATCCAGTTTCAAATGCTCAGTTTCCGGAGTAATTGGCTTGGCGGGCACCTGCAAAGGGATGCTGGCGGTTCATGCACCTGATGATGTTGCCAAAGCAATCACCAGCAGTTTTCTCGGTATGGAAGTCGAAGAAGTCAACGACGACGTTACCGATGCCATAGGTGAGCTTTCAAATATGCTGGCAGGCAATATCAAAATGGTCTTGGATGAGGCCGGCAAAGATGTAACCCTGTCAATTCCGTCATGTATATACGGCGAAGAATACAGTATGGACTGCGTTGCCGATGCTGAATGGGTGGTGGTGCCATTTACCATAGACGCAGGAACATTTCTGGTGGAATTACAGATCAAAAGCGCCTGATACGGCTACAGGATCAGCGCGTTAAACTTTGCGTGGAGAATATAAGTGGATTTGGATCTGCAAAAACAGATAATAGACAGCACCCAGTCGGTGTTTGACACCATGCTGATGCTGCCCATGACTACTGGCACGGCCTTGTCGGAAAAAGTCTACAATTTCAAGGATAGTATCTCCGGCATGCTCGGTTTTGCCGGTGACATTCAGGGAATGCTTACTATTCACTGCCCCCAGGAAGTGGCTTTTGCCATTACCGGTGCCCTACTTGGCATGGAAGTGGATGAAGTTGATGAAGATGTCAAGGATACCATTGGTGAGATGGCCAATATGGTATTGGGCGGAATAAAGGAAGGGTTTCTCGAACACGGCATACAGATCAATTTAGCGGTACCCACGATTCTGGCCGGCCGTTCCTACCGGGTAAGCGGCATGGATGATGCGACGTGGACGACTGTGCCGTTTCATCTTGACGAAGGACAGTTTCTCGTAGAGCTGAAATTAAAAGACAGAAAAAACAGGTAACACACAGTGGCGGTTCCGGCTGTTGTCGAAAGTGTTTTCAACACAATTATAGACCAACTTGCTGATGAGGTTGGCGCTCTGCTTGGTATTCCCATTGAGCTCGGCAACCACAAGCTGCAGGTTATCGACAAAAAACAGCTATTTGAAATCCCCCGCTCCCGTTCAGTACTCACCACCATGGTGGTATCCGGCGATGAAAGCGCCGAAGCGTATATCATCACAGATCTGAAGGACTCCGTAATTCTGGGTGGCACGCTTATAATGCTGCCCAACGATCAGATAGAAGAAAATTGCAAACAGCGCACCTTTGAGGGAGAGGCTGCCGATGCCTACGGCGAGGTGGCCAACATTATCGCTGGCATTTTCACGTCGGTGTTCCTCGATATGTACCCGGCCAATCTGCACTTCAAACGCACCACAGTGGCCGATTTCGTTCCTACCCAGATAGACCCTGCCAGCGACAAACCGTTTCCGCCCGGCGCTTACGTCCACAGCAGCTGCTCCATGGCTATAGAAGGCTTCGAGCTGCACAATCTCGAAGTGATCGTTCCGGCGCCACTGCTGATCAAGGATGAAGTACAAACCGATGAGACGGCCACAGACGAAGATGACACCCCCACCCCAGCACCTGCCGCCGACGACCAGCCATCGGCGGCAGAAAACAGTGACAACCAGCCAGCGGAAGAATCAGAACCGCTGATAAGCAAGGATACCGTCGACCGGGTGCTACGAGCCGCCATGGAACAATGTGTTGAAGAGGTTGGCGCCATGCTCGGGCTGGAAATGGAGATGGAGAATTTCACCTCCAGTTATACCAGCAAGAAAGAGTTCTTTGCCAAACCGGGCAAAAAAACCATCGCCACCGAGATGCTGGTCAGTGGCGACAGTGAGGGAACGGCCTATTTTCTCACCGACCTGAAAGATTCCATCTTCTTTGCCGGCACCCTGATCATGCTGCCGGAGGACGAGCTCAACAATCACATCAAGGCCGGTGAGTTTGGTGAAGAAGAGGCCGATGCTTTCGGCGAGGTCGCCAACATCATCAGCGGTGGCCTGGTACAGAACTTTGAGGAGATGTATCCGCGCAAGTTCCACCTCAAAAAGGGGGAACAGGAGATTTTCGCTCCCACCAAGGTCAAGGTTGAAGATCCGCAACCGTTCCCGCCCGGCGAGTATTATCTGGCCAGCATATCATTAGATTGTTCGGCGCGAGAACTGGCGAATATGCATTTTATCTGCCCGGTCGAGCTGCTGCACATGGAACCACGCCCCGATGACAGTGGTTGGGGTGCCCCGGCGGCTGACAGCGACGAAAAAACGCCACCCGCAGCCGATGACACCACTTCTGCAGCTGAAGTCAAACCGGTGGCCACCGGCGACGAAAACGCCACCCCGGCTCTGCTTGTTGTGGCCGACAATGAAGAAGAACGCAGTCATTTCATCAGCAGTCTTGCCGAACAGGAATTTGAGCTGTTAGCTCTTGGCACGGCAGATAATTTTACCTCATCACGCCAATATCAGGTATTGGGTGCCATACTAATCCTCAGCGATGTAGATGAGCAAGCGTTTGCCGCCATGATAAAAATCCGTTCGGAAATACCAGAAAAAGCAGCCATGATCGTTGCAGGACCGCGCTGGACGCGCAGCGACGTAATCAAAGCTGTCCGCTACGGTGCCAGTGACATTATCGTTACACCGGCCACCAGCGAAGAGATAGTTGAAAAAGCAGCGACAAACTTCAAAGCGGGATAAAAGCACTTGCCATTCAGAGCGTAAAAAGGGACAATCACTGTCAGAACTTTGACACATATACCCTTTACACTTCCTGGAAGCAAATGGTGTCCCATATCCTCCTGTACGACAACAATTCTACCACCCTCACCGAGCTGACTGCCGTGATAAAACCGGAGTTGTCAGCCACGTTTTTGCACACCAATTCGGCAGATGAGGCGCAAGATATCTGCTCGCGTTACCAGGTAGCAGTACTGTTTTTTCACCTCAATGTTGGCGATAATTACCGGGATGAATTGGAGCTACTGCGACAGTTACGCAAACTTAATGACAATACCGTCGTCGTCCTGCTGGTGGCAGACGGCTGCAATGCCAGCGCCAAGGAAATTCTGCAATCGGGCGCCCACTTCTTTCTGCACGCACCATTTTCCAACGAAGAAATAGTCCGAACTGCCAACAGCGCCTTTCAGCATTACATGCTGCAGCAATCCACCCCCTCGGCTACGCGCAACAAAGAATGCCTTGGAATCATTGGTCAATCAGATCCGATGCAGCGGCTGTTTACCCTCATCGACCGCCTCGGTGGTGATGGCGACAGCACGGTACTGATTCAGGGCGAGAGCGGCACCGGTAAGGAGCTGGTAGCCAAGGCACTGCATCTGCGCAGTCCACGCCGTCACAACAATTTTGTCACCATAAACTGCGCCGCCATTCCAGCGGAACTGCTGGAGAGCGAGTTATTCGGCTATCATAAAGGAGCATTTACCGGTGCGGTAAACAACAAGAAAGGCCGCCTGCAATACGCCGACGGCGGCACGCTGTTTCTCGATGAAATAGGTGACATGAATCCGGCACTACAGGCCAAACTGCTGCGGGTAATTCAGGAGCAGGAGTTCGACCCCGTCGGCAGTGTAAAAAGTATCACAGTCAACGTGCGTTTTGTCGCCGCCACCCATCGCAATCTTGAAGAAGCAGTGGCCAAGGGCAATTTTCGCGAGGATCTTTACTACCGCCTGAGCGTAGTACCATTGGAAATCCCGCCGCTGCGCGAACGTAAAGATGACATACCGCTGCTGCTGGAAACGTTCACGCAGCGCTTTTGCACCAGTAAAAAACGCAACGTGTTCACTTTTTCGCCCCAGGCAATCGAATACCTCACCCGTTACCCGTGGCCGGGCAATGTGCGCGAATTGGAAAATCTGGTGCAAAGATTGTCGATTCTGCACATGGAAGACGTGGTCGAACCACATGACCTGCCGGCAAAGTACCTCAACGACCTGCCCTTCGCTGACGGCAACACCATCGACAACGGTATCGGCACCGACTTCAATTCCCGTGTGAGCGAATTTGAAGATCGCCTAATCCTGCAGGCTCTGATACAGGCACGCGGCAACAAAAAAGAGGCGGCTGAACTATTAAACCTTAAACGCACCACATTGCTGGAAAAAATAAAGAAAAAACAACTCGACAAAGCGCTGCAAAATCTCCGCAAGTAGCAGTTACAATATCTGGCTGAGAAACAGCTGGGTACGTTCGTGCTGGGGATTGTCGAAGAAATCGTGCGGGTTATTTTCCTCGACAATCTGGCCTGCATCCATAAACATCACCCGATCGGCAACACTTTTGGCAAAGCTCATTTCGTGGGTTACCACCAGCATGGTCATCCCCTCATCAGCCAGATCAATCATAACATCGAGAACTTCCTTGATCATCTCCGGATCGAGTGCACTGGTGGGTTCATCAAACAAAATAACCTTTGGTTGCATACATAAACTGCGGGCAATCGCCACCCGCTGCTGTTGGCCACCGGACAGCTGGCCGGGAAATTTGCGTGCCTGCTCAGCAATGTGCACCTTTTCCAGATACATCATGGCCGTTTCTTCCGCCTGCTTTTTTGGTATTTTCCGCACCCAGATCGGCCCCAACGTCAGGTTCTCCATAATGGTGAGATGGGGAAACAGGTTGAAGTGCTGAAACACCATGCCCACTTCGGCACGCACTTTTTCAATGTTTTTGATATCGGTGCTCAGTTCGGTACCGTTGACGATAATCTGCCCCTTCTGGTGCTCCTCCAGCCGGTTGATACAGCGAATCATGGTCGACTTGCCGGAACCGGACGGCCCGCAGATAACAATCTTTTCCCTTTCCTTCACCTGCAGGTTGATGCCACTGAGAACGTGGAAATCTCCGTACCACTTGTGCATGTCACGAATCTCAATGATATAGCGCCCATCTGGCTTGGCAGCAATATTTTTTTCGTTCATAATCCCCTCGTCAATTAAACTGGCTAACGCCCGGTGTGCAACTCGCGCTCCAGACGGCGACTGTAGCTGGACATGGCATAGCAAAAGATAAAATACAACAGCGCCAGGAATATGTACGCTTCCGTCGAATAGTTGGTCCATTGCGGATTGGACAGAGTAACCTTGGTGGTCTTCAGGATATCGTACAGAGCGATAATAACTACCAGCGAGGTATCCTTAAAGGCCGCCAGCAGAATTCCCACCGTGGGCGGGATAACAATTTTAAGAGCCTGGGGCAGAATAACCAGCCGCATGGTCTGGCCGTAATTCAACCCCAGTGAATCCGCCGCCTCATACTGGCCGCGGGGCATGGCCTGCAAACCACCACGCACCACCTCGGCAATATAGGCAGCAGTAAACATGATAATAGCCACCTGGGCACGTAATACCTTGTCTATGGTTACCCCTTCGGGCAAAAACAGGGGAAACATCACCGACGACATGAACAGCAGGCTGATAAGCGGCACACCGCGAATCATCTCGATATATACCACGCACATGGTTTTGATTGTCGGCATGCGCGAGCGCCGCCCCAACGCCAACAATACCCCGAGAGGATAGGCGGCAATGATACCGAAAAATGACAGCATCAATGTCAATGGCAGCCCGCTCCATTTGGAGGTTTCCACCACCGGCATGCCAAACACCCCGCCGTGCATAAGGGTACCCATCACCACCAGCGCTATCAGCCACATCCATAACAGAGATTTGCGCCAACGATGACGTTCTCGTGAATAGATAACCAGACCTATAAGTATTGCCATGGCCAGTATAGGTCGCCACTCCTGCCCGGTAGGGAAAAATCCCAGGAATATGAATTTAACATTCTGTGGAATAATGGACCAGCAGGCACCGTCAATATCACGGCAGGCAGCGGCAGAGCTGTTCCATAAGCTATCGACAAAAGCCCACTTGAAAAACGGCGGCACGGTAACTGCCAGGCCATAAACAAGCAGCACACTAAGCAGCGAATTGTACCAGGTATTGAATAAATTGGCGCGCAACCACGCCACGGCACCGATTTTGGTTATCGGTGCGTCCAGATACTCCCGTCCGGGCTTTTTCTGCTGTGCAGTATCCTCTGACATGGTTACCTCTCCACCAGAGCCATCTTTTTATTGTACCAGTTCATAAACAACGAGGTCAGCAGGCTGAAAGTAAGGAACACCAGCATAATCATTGCCACCCCTTCAATCGCCTGACCGGTCTGGTTAATGGTGGTGTTGGCCACCGAAACAAAATCCGCATAGCCGATGGCGATGGCCAACGAGCTGTTTTTAAGTAAATTCAGCATTTGAGTAGTCAACGGCGGGATAATAACCCGCAACGCCTGGGGCAATACCACCAGGCGCAACACCTTTGCCGGACGCAAACCGATGGCCATGGCAGCCTCTATCTGGCCTCGTCCAACAGATTGGATTCCGGCGCGTACGATCTCTGCCACAAATGCAGCGGTATACAGCACCAGTCCCAACAACAAGGCACTGAATTCGGGACTGACCGTAACACCACCACTGAAGTTAAATCCACGCATCACCGGCACATCCATGGTTGTGGGCGCACCGGCAACCAACCATACCAGCAAAGGCAACACCACTGCCATGGCAATGGTAATCATCCCGGCGGGGAACTCCTGGCCGGTAAGTTCCTGCCGCTTTCGTCCCCAGCGATTGAGAAACCAGCCAACAATCAGCACCGCAACAAAAGTCCACCCCATATAGGACCATGCCGGGTGAGGAGCGGGCACGGCGAAAATCAAACCGCGATTACACAGAAACACCCCCGGCACAGGAGTGAGAGCCTGACGTGGTGGCGGAAACGACTCATAGAAAATCGCGTACCAGAAAAACAGTTGCAACAACACCGGAATGTTCTGCATCACTTCGATATACAGCGCCGCAATCTTTGCCACCAACCAGTTGGTAGACAGGCGGGCAATACCAATAATAGTACCCAGAATAAGGGTCAGCACAATGCCGATAAACGAGATCTTTATGGTGTTGAGAGCCCCCACCAGCAAAGCGCGCGAATAGCTGTCCGAAGCAGAATACGGGATAACCGTCTCCCCGATCTCAAACGATGCCTCGTGGTCGAGAAAGCCAAATCCGGTAGCAATTGACTGGCGCTGCAGATTTGCCTGTGTGTTGGCAAACAGATAGTAGCCAACTGCCGCCACCAGCACCAGCGCTACAGCCTGAAACACCAGCGCCCGTTTCCCCTCGTCACGCCAGAATGGTATTTTTGCAGGTAATTCCTCGTTTGTTGTCGCCATAAATCCCGTCCTACCGATTTTTGTTACTGGCAACGCTCATACGTTGCGGCTAAACAATCGCCGCCGACAAAGATCTGCCGGCGGCGACAACAAACATTACTTGAACGGCGGTGAATACATCAGACCACCGTCGGTCCACAGTGCATTAAGTCCTCTGCTTAAACCAAGAGGGGTATTGATACCGATATTGCGCTCAAATACCTCGCCGTAATTACCTACCTGTTTGATAATGTTGTAGGCCCATTTCTCGTCCAGCCCCAGAGATTTGCCGTTGCCGGGGATTACACCGAGAAAACGCTTGATAGCAGGATTCTTGCTCTTGAGCATCTCGTCAACGTTTTTAGAAGTTATGCCAAGCTCTTCTGCATTAATCATCGCCATCACGCAAAAATCGACAATATCACGGAACTGATCATCACCGTGGCGCACTGCAGGTGCCAGAGGCTCTTTAGAAATTCTCTCCGGCAAAATCACATAGTCTTTAGGATTAGGGGCTATGGCGCGCATTCCCGCCAACTGGGAAGCGTCGGATGTAAGCACATCGCAGCGCCCGGCAAAGAATGTTTTGGCCAACTCCGATGTAGACTCGATAACCACCGGTTTCATCTTGATACCGTGGGTACGGAAGAAATCGGCCGCATTCTGCTCGGTAGTAGTGCCGGGCAGCACGCAAACCGTGGCTCCATCAAGCTCTTTAGCACTCTTGATGCCAAGCTTTTTCGGCACCATAAAGCCCTGGCCATCGTAGTAATTTACCGTAACAAAATTGAGTCCCAGCTGAGTTTCACGGCTGAGCGTCCTGGTAGTATTGCGGGTGAGGATATCAATCTCGCCTGATTGCAAAGCGGTAAAACGCTGCTGAGCTGTTAACGGAGTAAATTTCACTTTGCTGGCATCCCCAAAAATACCGGCGGCAACAGCCCGGGCGGTATCGACATCAAGCCCTTTCCATATCCCTTTTTCATCCGGCTTGCTGAAACCGAACACGCTGCCGTTAACCCCGGCCTGTATATAACCTTTCTTCTTAACAGCATCCAGATCCTTGCCTGCGAAAGCACTGCCACACGCCAACGCCAGCACAACCAGTGTAACCACCAACACTCTAACCAGTTTCATGCTCTTCCTCCTTTTACTCGAAGCCCAAACAAACCGCCGCCACAACCACCACCGCGGTGTACACAGCGACACAAAATCGCGGTGCTGCAAACAACCGAACAACTGCTACATCCCATCGTTAGCAACAGAAAACACGCTGTTTTATTCTATATATTTATCCAGATATACTTGAGCCAAAAGCAGCTGTCAAACCAAATAACTATAATCTTCCAGCCTCGTGCACACATCATGAAACAGCCGGTTATTTTTCCTGCCACTGCGGCTTGCGTCGTTGCAAAAAAGCGCTCACCCCTTCCACGGCATCGGCACTGGAACACAACGTAGCAAATAAATCGTCCATTACATCCAGTCCCTGGTGGTAGGGGATATCGTGAAGGCGGTTAAGCCCCTCCTTGCCTATCTGCAACGCTAACGGGCTTTTGGCAGTCAGTTTCGCTGCCAGTTCGTCGGCAGCAGCATACAACTCGCCCGCCTCCACCACTTTATTGATCAACCCCATATCAAGTGCCGCGTCAGCACTGAACATCTCGCCGGTAAGCACCAGTTCCATGGTTTTCTTTCGTCCAAGAATACGCAACATAGGCGCTGCCGGGCCAAGGCAGATCAAACCGACATTGATGGCGGTAGTACCAAACATGCAGTCATTGGCGGCAACAGTAAAATCGCAGGCAAACGCCAGCCCAGCGCCGTTGGCCAACGCATAGCCCTGAGTAGCGGCTATGGTTACGGTACGCATCTTCGCCAGGGTGTGGTAAAAAGCATCAATACGATACAAAAACGCCCGGTAATCGCGCTGGCTTTTTTCATCAAACTGATCCAGGGCAATGCCGGTGCAAAAGTTCTTGCCCGCCGCTTTTATGACCACCACCAACACCTCCGGGTCATCCTCCATCTGCCACAAAGCCGCATCCAACTGGCGTGCAAACTCAACGGTAAAGGTGTTCATCTCCTCGGGACGATTAAGAGTTATGTACCCGACGCGCCCTTGTTTGCCGACTAAAATAAGTTCATTATCCACTGCCTACCTCCACAAAATCTAATATAACAATGTTCTACCCCTATCCAACCTAGAATAAATGGAGCAGCAGCGCAACAACTAAATTAATGCTGTTACCGGGGGGGGCACGCCGTGGATAAATTGATGCAAGCAGAACTTTCATGAATCAGCTGCACAATCGTCTGGCCGGTGCATAGTTCTGCCCCTTTTCGACCACTAGCTACAGCTATCCACCTTCAAGCGAGCGAAAATCTGTCCTCAACCAAGCAACTTTTCGCTTCGATCCGCTAAGGCCGACAAGTTCCTGCACGGCAACATATTTCATTGAGGATGCGGGCTTCTGTCTGAGAACTGAATGTATCATCAGGTACCGACAGTTGTCGGCGCAGATCTGCCTTATCGATGAGAGCGCGTGCGGCGGCGACAAAATCTCTGCTGTCATTGTACAACAGACCGTTCACCCCGTGTTTGACTAATGGCCGGTTACCAGGGATATCCCGCGCCAGCAACGGTCGCCCCAGACAAGCGGCTTCCACCAGAACATTGGACAACCCCTCAGAAAAAGAGTTGTTGACCACGACATCTACAGCGCGCAAAACACTGGCCATGGCATCTTGGGGGATAATCCCCAGATAGGTGGCCCAGCGATAACGATCGACGGCAGCAAAAAAGCGCTGTGCATAATCATCGTCCAGTGGCGGACCACAAAACGCCAGCAGCCAATTTCGACAAGCAGACTCCAGCGGCGCAGCCATCTCTATCAGTTCCACCAGCCCCTTTACCGGCCTGATGCCGGCAGCACACAGCAGAACTACGGTACCGTCGGCAATTTCATGCCTGGAGCGCAGTGGATATTCCGCTTCACCGAGAAGCGCAGCCGGAGGAAGATGATAAAGGTTGCTGCACAGATGCGGAAAATCGCGGCGCAGCAATTGTTCCAACAGGGGATTCTGGATCAGAACTGCTGCTGCCTGCTGCAAAACAAGGCTGATTATCTCCCGCTGCTGCGGACAATGCAGTCCGTCATTTACATCGGTACCACTCAACAGCACCAGCGCTGGTATAGAACAATCGTGCAGACACAACCACGGCTTGCCGGTTTTATAAGCATGCAATAGCAACAGCAATTCCGGTTGATCTTTCACAAGCGCCAGGCGCATTTCATCGCCATCCTCACTTACAGCACGAATGACCACCTGATGACCATACTCGCACAACGCCTGTCGATAACGGCGGGCAGTAACCATGTTGCCGGTAATATCACTACACTGAGGTACGCAGATCACAATGCGCATACGGCATCTCCAAAGGTTGTCAGGACGATATTGCTCTGCTCCAGTGCCGCCCGTACCGACGCGGCAATAAGCGCCTGCTGCTCACGGCAACGTTCTACACCACAAAAAGGAACGCCGCTATCTTCGTCACCGGGATGCACCATCAGTTCCCACAAACCAGGCGGCATCTGTAGCAACAGGTGGCGCAACACCCGCTCATTCATACGGTCAAGGTAAGGCATACCCCACAAACCACGCGGAACAAATAATCGGGCGTCCCGTACCCGACGGCGGAAAATCATGCCGCGCCGCCGGTATAAATCCAGCTCAATACCCAGCGGCGCCGGAGGATCGGCCAAGGCACATTCCGCCGGCAAAGGCAGCCGCACGGCCGCGATGGAAAATTGCTGGCACAGCTCAATCATCATGCCGGTTAACACCGGAAACAAAAACATGTGCTGGTGGGAATCTATATGATCGATGGCGATGCCGCCGTCCCCCGCCCGCTGCACCTGAGCACACATCTCGACGTAGGCGGCAGCGTGATCGTAAGCGTTGGCAGCAAAAACGGCGCGCGAACGCTGCTTACCTAAAAAACAGCCACTATCATCAGTCAGGCCGGCAACCACACCGGTGAGTGAATAACCTTCCGACAGATTAAGGTGTACCCCAGTCCCGACTCCGCTGCGACGCAGTTGCACAACTGCATCGGCAAATGTAGCGCCATTAGTCATCAAGGACACACTGGTAACAACTCCCTGCTCGATACTGCGGAATATACCGCGATCGCGCCCAGCGCGCCAACCAACATCATCGGCGTTGATTATCAAGCGACATTCTCTATCCACCCATTCTCCCATCCGCATGTAACTGCTTATTTTTCAATAGATACTACTTTATGCCGCCGCTATTGACAATCGACAAGCAAATGCTTTAGGTTGGAACTATTGTTGCCTGAATTTCGCGTCACCAATTACACCGATCCACATGAGCATTTATCTGCATGGAATATATTACCTGTCACGACTGCGACCTGGTCGTTGAACTGCCGCAACTAAAAGATGGGGAACGCGCCTACTGTCCGCGTTGCCACCATTTGCTCACCAACAAGATACCCGACCCGCTGCAACGTGCCAGCGCCTTTTCCATTGCCGCACTGATACTGCTGATACTGGCCAACTGCTACCCATTTCTCACCTTTAGTGCCAGTGGCCACGTTCAGGTGATGACCCTGATACAGAGCGCCATCGCCCTGTACCGCGGCGGCAGCGAAATCCTCAGCTTTTTTGTGGTGGCTTTCATCATCCTGATTCCGGCGCTGGTGCTGACCTGCCAGTTAATGGTGATTCTGCCGCTGTTGCTGGGACGCGAACCGCTTATCAACCGGCGCCTGTGGGCTCGCGCCATGTACATGCTCAGTCCGTGGAGCATGGTGGAAGTGTTTGTCGTCGGCGTGCTGGTCAGTCTGGTCAAAATAGCCAGCATGGCAACCATTATTCTCGGCACCTCATTCTGGGCCTACGTCGGGTTCACACTGCTGTTCCTGCTGGCATTTACCAGTCTGGATCGCTACCAGCTATGGAATATGCTGCTACCACATCCTCAGCCGTCGGCGCAACCGGGACGCAGCGCCATCTCTCAGAATCTGGCCAGTTGCCATGTGTGTACGCTTACCGTACCAGTCGACGAACAGCGCTGCCCACGCTGCCACGCGCCGCTTCATGTGCGCATCCACAACAGCCTGCAAAACACCGTGGCACTGTTGATTACGGCATTTATCCTCTACTTTCCAGCCAACATCCTCCCCATCACCCGTACCGAACAGTTTGGCAATATCATCGACAGTACCATCATCGGTGGCGTTGTTCTGATGTGGAGCATGGGCAGTTATGCCGTAGCAATGGTAATCTTCTTTGCCAGCGTGATGATACCCATGGCCAAACTGCTGGCGCTGGCTTGGCTGAGCTGGAGCGTCGGCAATGCCAACCCCGACAAGGCGCGCCAGCGCACCACCTTGTACCGCGTAACCGAATTTGTCGGTCGCTGGTCCATGATCGACGTGTTTGTAGTATCGATACTGGTCGCCCTCATTAATCTGGGCAACATTCTGTCTATTTATCCTGGTCACGCAGCGCTGGCATTTGCCGGCGTGGTCATTATCACCATTCTGGCCGCAGACTCCTTCGATCCGCGTCTTATATGGGATGAACTGGAAAGGAAATCAAGGTGAGCGAAGCTAAAGCACAGGTAACCACCAAAAAACGCTTCTCGGCAGTTTGGATTATTCCTACAGTAGCGCTGCTGATCGGCGCTCTTATGGTGGTACATGATTACCAGAACCGGGGCACTGATATAACCATCAGTTTTGCCAACGCTGACGGTATTACCGCCGAAAAAACCCACATCAAAATGCTTAATGTCGATATCGGCATTGTCAAAGGGGTTACTATTAACGCCAACCACAGCGGAGTCATTGTCCACGCCGAAATCAACAAGGATACTGCACCATTGTTGGTCAAGGATACCCAGTTCTGGGTTGTTCGTCCCCGCATAGGAACTTCAGGCGTATCAGGACTGGGAACGCTGCTCAGCGGCGCCTATATCGAGATGTCGCCGGGGGTCTCCCAAAAACAGGCGGTAAAATTTATCGGTCTAGACGATATTCCACCCACCCCGGCCAATGTGGAGGGGCTGCGCCTGACTCTGTCCAGTCATCTGGGCAATTCACTCAGTGTCGGCGAACCGGTTCTGTACCGCGGTTTCAAAGTCGGGCGGGTGGAAAATACTGACCTCGACATCCGTACTCAGCAGATTTTCTATTCAGTTTTTATCAAGGCACCATACGATGACCTGATCACCAGTAATACCCGCTTCTGGAACGCCAGCGGCCTGTCGGTAAAGATGAATGCCAAAGGCGTCAGCGTCAACGCCACCTCACTGGAAACCATGCTGGTCGGCGGTGTGGAATTTGGCCTGCCCGACAATACCAAACCGGGTGCTGCGGTAAAAAACGGCGACAGCTTTCTGCTCTTTCCCGACCGCGACAGCATCAACGAAAAAACCTACGCCTACATCGCCGAGTACCTGCTACTGTTCAACACATCGATACGCGGCTTGCAAATCGGCTCGCCGGTAACCTACAACGGCATCGACGTTGGCAAGGTAACCGATATTTCTCTGGACTACATCGTTGACGAACCCGAATACATCGGCAAGAGCCGCACGCCGATTCCGGTGCTGATCTCCATCACCCCGGCAGCCCTGGTGGGCGAAGATTCCATCAGCAATGTAGAGCGGATGGAAAAACTTATTCATACCGGTATCAGCAAAGGACTGTGCGCCAACCTCAAAACCGGCAATCTGCTCACCGGCGGACGTTACATCGCCATTGAATATCACAAACTGGACAAAGCAGTTGATCCCGACAAAACCATCAGCGGCTATCCGGTAATCCCCACCATATCCAGCGGTCTGGGGGAGATTCAGGTAAAAATCGTCTCCTTCCTCGACAAACTAAACTCACTGCCACTGAAACGCACGGTCAACAGCGCCGATGTCGCCATACACAACATCGGTGCCGCCGCCAAACGCGCCGACAGTGCTCTGGTACAACTGGACAAACTGCTGGCCAGCGACTCCACCCAGGCCATGCCGCAGGAACTTGAAAACACGTTGCGGCAATTACGCGCCACAGTACAGGATTTCTCTTCGCAATCGGCGCTGTACCGCCATATGGATCAGAACCTGCAGCAACTCAAGCAGACCTTGAGCAGTGTGGAACAATTTACCAATCAACTGGGTACCCGCCCCAGCAGCATCGTATTTTCCGACCCGCAACCAGCCGACACTCAACCGGAGGCCGCCAAATGAAGGCAATAAAAGTTATCATTACCTGTGCCATCGTCCTGAGCATCACCGCCTGCGGCAGTGTCCGGCCGCCGGCCACCAGCTACTATCTGCTGACACCACCGCCATTAAACGGCACTACGGCGGTCAAACCGGTTTTCGTTCAGGTGGAGATGGCGGAATTTTTAACCACCGGCACCCTGACCATGCAGCAAGATAATCAGCACCTGCAACCAGCTCACTATCAACGCTGGGGGCAGCCTCTGCCCGGCATGATTGCCCGTTACGTTCAGCGCAAACTGCAACAGCGCAATGTAGCCCTGCCGGGCCAGGACAATCTGCATCTGATATTTGACAACTTCCACCCCACAGCTAACGGCACCGTCCACATCAGCGGCCAGTGGTGGGTAGACAGCATTGAACGGCCTGCCACAGTACACCTGTTCGACTTAAGCGCCAGCCAGAATAGCGCCGGTTACGCCGCCACAGTAACCACATTGCGGCAACTGCTAAACCAACTATGCAGTGCAATAGCTACCGATCTGACAGATGGGAACAAATAACATGAGCGGCACTGAAGAACCATTTTTGCCACGCCTGCTGGCCAGCAACGCCCTGCGCATGGTGCTGAGCAAACACATGACGCTGAACAAGATGGCCGACTCCAAAGCCTCCATAATCATCACGGCGGCGTCGCTCATCATCACCATAACACTGACCCAGTACGACCGTCTTGGCCTGGCTACGGTACTGATTCTGGCCGCATCAGGCCTAACCGCCATCATGTGCTCGATTCTGGCCATCATTCCACCACTGCACGCCAGCGGTGAAATCAACCTGTTCTACTTCCGCTCCTTTGCCGAACTGGAAGAGGAGGAATTCAGTCGCCGCTTCAAAGAAACCATCGCCGACAAGGAAAAACTCTACGACGCCTACCTGCACGAGATATATTTTCTCGGCAAACAGCGTCTTACCCGCAAATACCGCCTGATACGCGACGGCCTGTGGAGCATCATGGGCGGTTTTATCGCCGCCACCATCGCCGAGATCGTCCATAAACTGTATTGAGCAACACCGGAAAGGACACCAGATATGAAGGTAGAATTTTACAAGACCGCCCTGTGACTGCGCTGTCACCTCGCCGGGCGCGAGCTTAAAAAGGTACTGGAACAGATGGATGATATAGAGCTGGAAACCATTGAAATATCCACCAATTTCAGCCGCGCATGGCAAACCGGCATACGCATGTTTCCAGCCCTTAAAATTGGCGACGACACCCTGGCCGGTGTCCTGCTTTCAGCAGAAAAAATTCACGCTTTTATCGACGCACACCGCTAAAAAATACAGCCGCGCGGCACAACCGTTCAAAGCTGTGCCGCGCACTGATGTTGCCATTGCCCCCAACGCAGCGGCTACGCTACCAGCGTTTGGTAACCTCAATCAGATGATAGCCGAACTGAGTCTTTACCGGTCCCATAACCTTGCCGATTTCGGCACTGAACACCACCTCGTCAAACTCTTTCACCATCTCGCCCTGGGCAAACGCCCCCAAATCTCCCCCCTTGCGTCCCGACGGGCACTGGGAAAACTTTTTCGCACACTTGGCGAAATCAATCACACCTTCTTCGATCTGTGATTTCAACTCGTTACACTTTTCTTCACTATCCACCAGAATATGGCGGGCGTTTGCTGAAGCCATTTTTTTACTCCTTTGCAGTTATAAATTCACCACCCCATAAACAATATCACCGCCAGAACCGCGCACATCCAGACAACAACCCTCATCTTGCGCAATCCTTGCCCACATAGTAAGGCAAAACCACATCACTCCTGACCTGTACTTACTGCAATACTCTGGTATTTTCCTGCAGTTTACCACCTTGGGCACCCTTAAAAATTTGGTTTTCCGGTACCGGCAACTAGGAAAAATCTATTGGCTTACTACTGGCAATAATTTTTCAAGTTACCGACAAGTATGTTCCGTGGGTTAATTGGATTGTTATGTGCTTACTTCCAATTGCCGTTACTTTTTCCGTTTTCAGGCCCAATGAGAGCATCAATCCCTTCGGCTAAAATTGTTTTTTTAGCTTCGACAAGAGCTTCTGAATCAGTTTGAAATGGATCGCCCCATACCGTTGAATTATTAAATTCATCTACAATTTCTAAAGTCCACGAAGGTTCATTTTCTAAACGATATATTTCAATGGAAACAGTTTTTCCGCCACTAGAAATAGATTGAGACAACGGTGATTCAACTAGTACTGGTTCTTCATTCATATTCATTTAATCCTTAATCTGTATTTATTGCACATAAACGCCTAGCATCAGCGACGCGTGCCTTTGGCGCTGCCTTATCAACACGTGAAGCCCGCGAAGTATTTCGATTCAAGGCCACACCGACCAAAGCCATACCGGACCAAGAAGTATAGAATTCCTGTTTGGACTGCTCAAGCTAAAAGCGGGGAAATGTAACAACAAAAAACTCCTTGGGTGAATTTCAAAGCGCTTCTATAATAACAGAAAAGCAGAATAAAATCAGCTGATTGTCAAAGAACGGGCAGTTTTTTATGTTTGCAGCCTCACTGCTTCAGGTTTGTCTTTAAGCGCATAATTCGTCGATAAGACCTGTCGATCCGCTCTGGGCTGATCACTCCATCATCCACCAGCTTGTGAATCAAAGCAATCACCCGCGCGACAATGTGTTCATCGTAATGAAGATTGTTGCCGAACACCAGAATATCAACTCCCGCCTCCAATGCCAACCGAATTGCCCGGGCAAATCCGTAACAATCGGTTATCGCCCCCATTTGCATATCGTCGGATATCACCACGCCATCAAACCCCAGCTGATGCCGCAACAAGCCGGTAACAGTCGCCGGCGACAACGTGGCCGGATAACGGTGATCGAGTCTGGCGTTAAACACATGAGCCGTCATAATGGCGTCCACCATGTTCATGGCGAGCAATTGCCGATAAGGAACCAGCTCCTGCTCACTCCAACTGGCGCTAACATCGGTAAAACCAAGATGGGAATCGGCGCTGGAACTGCCATGACCGGGAAAATGTTTCAGGCAGGTCAACACGCCGTAATGATGGTGAGCGACGATAAAAGCGGCAGCATTGGCGGTAACAATTTGCGCATCAGCGGAAAAGCTGCGTTCCAGCCGGGCAATGACCGGATTATCAGGATTACTGGCCAGATCAACTACCGGCGCCATATTGAGCGTGATACCGCACTGGTGCAGGGTAGCCGCCAGCTTCAGGGTATGCTGTCGCGTAACGGCGGGATCATTGACAGCGCCAAGTTGCTGGTGAGACAACGTGGCCGGAAAACCATAACGCTCTTTGAGGCGGACAATCCGCCCACCCTCCTGATCAACAGCGACCAGCAACGGTGTCGTTGCCAAGCCCTGCAGTTCCGCCACCAGCTGCTTTAGCTGCGCCGGTGACGCGATGTTGCGTCGATGTCGTTTGAGCACCACATCGTAGTCAAACAGAATCACGCCACCCAGATTGCGCCGGGCAATATCAGCGCCGATGAACGGACAATCCTCCACCCGCAGGCCACGAAAACCGACCAGCAACATCTGGGCAATTTTCCGGTCCAGAGTATCCGGTTGCGCCAACAGCTGCCCGCCCGCGCCCATTATCACCGCCAGCAAGCAACAAACAATGAACAATGCGAGACTCAGCAGACTACGCGACACACCACCCTCCCGACGCATCCCCACAATATTGGTTGAACCATATCGGGAAAACGAAATGCAATATCACCCCCAACAGCATTTTAACACCGATCAGCGCCGTTTCACCCCGCGCTGCGCCACCGCCGTCAACGGATCTTCCGGCCATGGGTGTTTGGGATAGCGGCCACGCATCTGTTTGCGCACCTCGGCGTAGCCGTTGCGCCAGAAACTGGCCAAATCGCTGGTCACCTGCAACGGACGGCGCGCCGGCGACAGCAAATGCAGGCGCAGCGGCACCTGTCCGTTGGCAATGCGCGGCGACTCCTGCCAGCCGAACACCTCTTGTAACTTTACCGCCAGCAGCGGAGCGGCAGTGTCACTGTAATCAATACGTACCCTGGCACCGCTGGGCACGGTGATTTTTTCCGGTGCCAGTTTCTCCATCTGCCGCTGGCAACGCCAGTCAAGCAGGTTGCGCAGCGGCGCCAGCAGCGTTACCTTGCGCAACTGCGTCAATGATGTAACACCGTCCAGCGCCGGAGCCAGCCATTTTTCCAGCGCCGCCAGCAGTGCCGCATCGTCCAGCGGCGGCCAGTCGTCGCCGTGAACAGCGGCAAAGCGGGCGCGCTGCAACCAGTTGCGGCTGACATCGTCCCAGCCCAGCAGCTCCAGCCCGTGGCGGCGTATCTGCTCCAGCAGCAGCGCCAGCGCATCCTGCGCCGCCAGCGGCAGCGGTTCGGCAGCCAGCACCAGCGCGTCCAGACGGCGGCAGCGGCGACGCACCGCTCGCTGCTGTTCGTGCTGCCACACCACCTCGTCACGCCACGACAAATGATGTTCAAAACGCGCCAGCACCTGTTGTTCTGTCAAGGGTGCCGCCATGGCGACACGCACCTCCCCGCTTGACGCCGCCTCCAGTTGTACCGCCACCAGCCAGCGTGGCGCGGGCCAGTTGCCCATCGCCACAACTACTGCGCTGCCGTTACGCAATTGATAGACATCGGCACTATCTTCCCGGCGCCGCGCCACCCGATCGGGAAAAGCGCTCAGCAGCAACCGCGCCAGCGTAGCCGCATCAGCAGCGGCACAAGGTTCGTCCGCCACACCCAGGCGGCGCAGCAACTCGCTCAAGCTGGCGGCGCTGCGAGTGCACCCACCGGCACGCATCTCACTGCGCCATACGGTCAGGCAATCGCCCACATCGACGCCGCCGCGCCGCCGCGCCGCCACAGACAGTGCCTGCCATCCTTCCTCCAGCAAAACCGCCAGATGAGCCGCCAACACCAGCTCATTGGCATCTGCGGCGGCCAACACCATGGCAGCCAGACGGGGATGAAGCGGTAACTGC
>Ga0256842_1000776_pt1 | contig 27591 bp, 18 predicted proteins | sample 4559240metaG_FD_185973 | JGI IMG/M metagenome (GOLD analysis project Ga0256842, IMG submission 185973) | Hydrothermal vent microbial communities from Guaymas Basin, Mexico - 4559-240 | ecosystem: Environmental > Aquatic > Marine > Hydrothermal vents | place: Mexico: Guaymas Basin | collected... | reverse complement strand
ATGGTATCCCCAAGAAAGAACAAAGTCTTTAATTATTTGTAAAGTATTCTTATTATTACTTTTGATTGCCATTACATAATCACCCTTGTTTTCTATAACCTTATTTGCAATATTCCTATAACTTATTCCAGCATCTACAGTGATTACTTTTTTCTTAAGATCTAAAAATGATAAAGCCTCTAATATCGCTTCGGTTTCACTTTTAGATTTTTCTTTGCAAACTGTTTTTTGAAAGACAGATAAGCCACTGGAATTACTAAAAACATTTAAGGTGTGAATCATTTGTTTTTTTCCCGTTTCCTTGTCCACATAAGCACTACCTTTAATACTTTTACCATCCATAGAATATTGTTCAGTATTTTCATCTAAACCAGAATAAGATAATACTTTTTGAAATAATCTGCCAAATCTTTCACTAAAATCTTTAGGCTCAAGCATATTTAGTACCCTCATTATAGTATCATGACTAGGAACACCATTCTTAAGCCTGAGATACTTTAAAAACCACTTCTTTTGATACTTAGCAAACATTTCCATATCCGTAAAACTATCTATACCACATAACGTCGATACAAAAGCAATAAATACAATCTCATACAAGTCATGCTTTACTTTATGAGAATCTCTTTGATCTTCTAAATCTTCAAAATAGTACATAAAAAATTTATACATCTCTTACCTCAACAATACTGTTCCTTATCAATTATATAGATTAGAATACTTAAGTAAACTCGAAAATATCATGCGTACACCGTGAGTTTTTTCGCTTTTCGTAGGAGCAAATCTTAAAAAGTTTTATTTTTTTTAAATTTATGTTATTATTAACTAATTTTGTTATTGAGGTTAATTTGAAAACTTTAAGTAATATTTTTTTATTTATTTTTATCGCACTACTTTTATCTTCCTGTTATGGTACAAGGCTTAATTATAAAAAGGAAGTAATATATCCAAAAATAAAAGATGATAATTTAACTCCTATTGCTGTAATTATTAATTCTAAGTTTAAAGATAGAAGTTTTCTTATAACTGATAATGATATTGTGGGTATTGTTGACTTTTCAGAAATAAGGGTTAAAATAAAAAAAGAATTTGAAACTAAATTTAACAGACCTATAGTATATTTTTATAATTTGGATGCTTTGAAAATAAGTGATATTAAAAATCAATACGATAAAGTTATTTTTATTGATCTAAATGTTAAAAAAGAGCATCATGTAACAGGTCTGTTAGATTATTTTTCTGTAATGGCACCTCTTCCTGCACCTGAGTGGGGTAATTATACATTAAACACTAAAATTAAAATTACCAATAAAAATAATAAAAAAGAACAAGTTTTTAATTATAAAATTGTAAGTGATTTTAGTTATATTTTTTATCCATTGTATCGAACTGATGAGCAGGTAATAGCACTTAAAAAAGCTGTTGATAAGCTAACTAGAGAATTGTTAAATAATAGTGATTTTACTAGGCTAATTAACAATGATTCAGATATTAGTTTTAACAGCTCTTATAATTATCTTATTGAGGAAACGGGTGTTAGATTAGTGCAAAGAGATAAGTATTCAGACTTTCCTGTCTCTATTGATTTTAGATCTTTATTTGGAAGTAGTGAGATAAATGGTTATTACAAGGATGATTCCGGAAATTATCAACTTGGAGCATCGGGAAGTGGGTTTGTAAAAGAATTTAAAATACAGGCATCTTCATATAAACCTACCACTAAGTTTTATATTACTCCAACAGTTGGATATTATTATCAAGATATCGATATAGAAGATTTTGGTTATGATACAAGATGGCGTAATTCAGGCAAAGATGGTTATATACCAGGAAGGGTAGAAGAAAGGGATAAAGATGGGAATATCGTTCAAAATTCTAATCCATATTCCATGAATTATAGGTCTCAGTTTTCTTCAACTTATTTAGGCGGGAAATTGGGTTTAAATATAATATTAGGAGATAATGTTAGATTTTTATTTAGCCCACTTGTATATTTTAGTTTACTTGAGGCAAGGCATACTACAATTACAGCAGGAAATAATAAGTTTTCTGAATGGTCTTTTCCACTAGGGGGAGTTGTTGGTTTTAACTTTGAAACGGGGTTATTTTTTAGTAAAGCTCATTTTGGTTTGAAAATGGGATTTGATACAACATATTTTAGAAAATTTGATTTTGGATATAAAATCAACTTTAATACTGTTGTAAAAGATGAAAATGGCCTTGAGATAGGTAAGAAAATAGAAGTTGATAAGTTTGAAGTATTTTCAAACAGAGTATTTTTTGATGTTTTTGTTGTTTTTTAGCTTAATACGAAGAAATTAAATGGAGAATAAATGATTAATATTAAATTAACTGTAAATAAAACTAAGTTTTTATTGTTTATATTTTTATTATTTGTTATGGGATTGGTTTCATGTGGGAGTGCTGACAATGCTAATAATAAGAATAATAATGGTCTGTTAAAATTAATAATTACAAATAAAACAGATTATGAAGTAACAGAAATTTATTATAAACAGACTGATTATTTTGATTCGGAAAATGGATATGGAGTAAAATTGCTTAATGGAGAAGTTTTATCAGACAGAAAAGAATTGATTTTATGTCCTGATTTCGTTAACTCACACAACTCATTACCTTATTATTTTACATTTGCAAGACAAAAAGGAAGTACTGATAATAAATTTTTTATTACAACAGATATGCCGATTTACCTTTCAAGTCAAAGTGGTATTGTAAATATAGATTTATTACCTTATAGTTTTTATTTGAAAACTAAAATAAACTCTGAAAATACATGTAATGATGGGCAACAAAATGGAGAATAGAACAATTTTAATTGTTGATGATGATGAAAGTACTGTTGTTTCTTTAAATTTTATATTTAAAAAGAAAAAATTAAATGTTTTTACTGCTAAAAGCGGTAAAGAAGCCTTGCCAATTTTAAAAGAACATAAAATAGACTTAGTTTTGACTGATTTCATGATGCCGGATATTGATGGATTTGAATTATTAAAAATAATTAAATCTATTGATGAATCTATAATTGTTATAATGGTAACTGCTTATGGAACTATGGAAAAAGCTATTTTAGCATTAAAAGAAGGTGCTAGTGATTTTATTGTTAAACCTTTAAATAAAACAGTTGTTGTTAAGGCGGTTGAAAAGGCATTTGAAAAAAGAGCTTTAATTCAAGAAAATACAGTTTTAAAAGCTAAACTAAGTATTGTTAGTTCTCAAAAAATAATAGGGCAGTCAAAAGTATTTAAAAATATAATTTTAGATATTAAAAATATTATTGCTAAAACTGATTCAACAGTTATGATTTCTGGAGAAAGTGGTACAGGTAAAGAGGTTATTGCAAAATATATACATGAAGCATCAAATCGTAGTGATAAAAAATTTATTGCTGTAAATGTTTCATCTTTACCTGAATCTTTAATTGAAGCAGAATTATTTGGTTATAAGAAAGGTTCTTTTACTGGTGCAATAAGAGATAAAATAGGATATCTAGAAGCTGCTAATAATGGAACTTTATTTTTAGATGAGATAGGGGAGCTTTCCATTAACTTGCAAGTTAAAATACTTAGATTTATACAAGAAGGAGAGGTTATTCCTATTGGAAGTACAACTCCTCTAAAAGTTAATGCTAGAATTATTGTTGCAACAAATAAAGATTTAGCAAGCTTAATAAAAGAGGGTAAGTTTAGAGAAGATTTATATTATAGACTAAATGTGATTCCTATTTATTTACCTCCATTAAGAGAAAGAAAAGAGGACATTTCTATACTTGCAAAGTATTTTTTAGATATATATTCTGTAAAGTATAATAGAAATAAAATGGAAATTGAAGATGAGGCAATGGAGTTACTAGAAAACTATTTATGGCCAGGAAATGTTAGAGAGCTTGAAAATATGTTAGAGAGATTAGTCGTATATAATCAAAGTGTAATAAAAAAGAGCTCTTTGCCTTCAAATATTACCAATATTAAAAAAGAAGAAAAAGATATAATTAAAATAAAGATAGGGACAACAACTCTTCAAGAAGTAGAAGAATCTGTTATAAAGAAAACATTAGATTTTACAAATGGGGATAAAGCACTTGCTGCTAAAATTCTAGATATTTCATTAAGAAGTATTTATAGAAAGATTTAAGGCCTTTTCATAACCTGTGATTTCGACTTCGCTCAACAAACACTGTTTATTACAAGGATTTTACAGCTAGAATCTGTAAAATTATTTTTTATTTTTAAAATTTTTATAAGTAAAATAACTCCAGAGAGTTATACCATAAACAAATATAGACAAACTTACAACGCCCACAGTTACGGCTTCAAAAAGTTCTTTGTATTTAAATGTAGAAGGAATCATATGTACTAAAATAATTGACAATGCTCCTTTCATTCCACTAAAAGTTAAAATAAACCAAGCTTCAACTCCAACAGGTTTAATTGCTTTAAATTTATGAGCAATAAATGCAAATTGAGCTGTTGATAATGCTCTAATTAATGTTGTAACAAAAAACATAGTAATAATTTCTACTTTATAATTCCATAATTTTTGAAAATCAAGCATTTCTGCTAAAACAAAGAAAATTAAAACAGTTGCAATATAGCCAAATTCTCTTGCCATATCGTATATATAGTCTAGTCTTTCGGGACTTGTTGCATGTATATGATATAATCTCAATCTATGTCTAAGTTTAATTTTCGTTTTTGTTTCTACATCTGAATTTTGTATATCTTCAACAATGTCCTTTATTAACTCGTTTTCTTCTTCTTTTTCTCCATTTTTTTTATTTTTTTGTTCAAACATAATAAAATCTAGTTCTATCCAAGCTTTAGATGCTACAATAGCAGTAATCAATGTTAAAATACCACTTATATGCAACTTTTCAGCTATAACATAAGCTAAATATGCCTGAATAATAAATGCAAAAAATTCACCTCTTTTGTCACTAAATAATTTCATTAGCATATAAAATACAAAACCTATTATTATACCTATTAATATACTTAAACTAAACACTTTTATTGCATTTAAAGAAGTAGTTAATACATTTATTTTACCACTAAGCATCCAAGGCATTCCAACAAAAAAGAAAGCTATTACTGCCGTAGCATCATTACCAAGTGATTCGCCTTCAATTAGTACTTTTACATCATGGTTAATACCATCAAAACGGGATAGTACTGATTGAACACTTACCGCATCTGTTGCCATATTTATTGCAAACAAAGAAACATAAGCTCCTAAACTAAGGCCACTAAATAAGTTGAAAAGTGATAAACTTGCGCCTATAGTAATAGAAATAGCTACAGATATAACTGCAAGGTAAAAGATTCCCCAACCATGTTTTTTTAAATCTTTAAATTTTAAATGTAAACTATCCCCCATAAAAACAAGAGGTATTGCAAATATAATTACTTCATCAAAGTTGTGTTTTAAGTCTATAGGTACTAATATTTTAAAATGTGTATAAACAACATAAGAGCCTATTAAAAGTAAAAAAACTGATGGTATTTTTAATTTTGTAGCTATAGCATCTGAAAGAACAACTAAGCTTAAAATTGTTAAGAGTAAAATTTCTATATTAAAATTATGCATATTTCCCTTATAAAATTCTTTATAAATCTAATGTTTTATAGTTATCATATTTGCTACGATAAGACAAGAAAATAAAAATATCGTGACTTTTAATTATGAGCATAGCTTGATAAATTCCTATATTTAAAGTATAAGAAAGTTAGTAAGTTTTATTTTGAGGTTTTATGAATCAATTAAAAGCAATATCTGTTGTTGATGGAAGGTATGCAAGCAAAACAAAGCTCTTTCAAAATATATTTTCAGAATATGGCCTAATTAAGCATAGAGTGATAGTTGAAATTGAGTGGTTAAAGTTTATTTTAAAAGAATTACAATTAGAAACCATTACTGACTTAGAAATTAATAAAATTAATAAAATTAAAGATGATTTTAATCTTGATTCTGCAGTAAAAGTTAAAGAAATTGAAAATATAACAAATCATGATGTAAAGGCTGTTGAGTATTTTATAAAAGAGCAATTGGAAAATAATAATTTATTAAAATTTAAAGAATGGGTGCATTTTGCACTAACAAGTGAAGATATCAATAATACGGCTTATGCTCTAATGCTTAAAGAGGGTAGTTTTATTATTATGGATTTATTAAGAAATTTTCTTAATAAATTAGAAGAACTTGCTAAAAAATATAAAAAAACTCCAATGATGTCAAAAACACATGGACAACCTGCTTCTCCAACAACTGTGGGTAAAGAGTTTATAAATTTTGCATGGAGAATAAAAAAAGAATTAACTAATTTATCCAAAATTGATGTTGAGGCGAAATTAAATGGAGCTACAGGAAATTATAATGCACATAGTTTTGTTTTTCCTCATATTAACTGGATAAATGCTAGTCAAAAATTTATTTCTGAGTATTTAAAATTAAAACCTATTTTTTTTACAACGCAGATAAATCCTAATAGTTATATTTCTGAGATTATGCATTCTTTGATAAGAATTTCAGCAATAATGATAGACTTAGATAGAGATATGTGGGGATATATTAGTTTTGGTTATTTTAAGCAAAAAACAAAAAAAGGAGAAGTTGGTAGCTCAACTATGCCTCATAAAGTTAATCCTATTGATTTTGAAAATTCAGAGGGTAATTTAGGAATGGCAATTTCTTTAATGGAGCATTTATCTGTTAAATTATTAAATTCTAGATTTCAAAGAGATTTAAGTGATAGTACTGTTTTAAGAAATTTAGGTTTAGTTTTTAGCTATTTAGTAATTTCAATAAATAGTAGCTTAAAAGGTTTAAATAAACTTGAATTAAATGAAGAAATAATTAATAGTGATTTAGAAAACAATTATGAACTTCTTGCTGAGCCTTTTCAGATGATAATGAGAGTTTACAAAGAAGATTCGCCTTATGAAAAGTTAAAAGAATTAACTAGAGGAAAAAAAGTATCAAAAAATGATTTAATTAAATTTATAGATAAATTAGAAAATATTCCAAGTGAAGTTAAAAATAAAATGAAAGCACTTAATCCTAAGCATTATATAGGTAAAGCTTCTGAATTAGTAGATATTTATTTTAAGTTTTTCAATGACTAAATTATTCATAAGTGGTTAATAATTTGGAGTTTTGATAATAAAAAATATTACTTATCAGTGTAATGAGGATATAAACTCATATGTTCGCCGTTTAATAAGTTTGCAACACCTACATTAGACTTTTTACTTGGGTCTTGAAATTGAGCTGAAGTTGAGCATTTGCAATTTCTGTCTTCTGGTTCTATGTATGTTGACACCATTCCTTCATAATTTCTGATTATTACCTTGTCAGGAGATTGGGTAAGGAGATAATTAGGTTGAATTGGTACTTTACCGCCTCCGTTAGGAGCATCAATAACAAAAACAGGAACAGCGAGACCTGAAGTATGTCCTCTTAGTTCTTCCATTATTTCAATTCCTTTGGAAACAGGTGCTCTGAAATGTTCTATTCCACTTGTTAAGTCGCACTGATAAATATAATATGGTCTAACTCTGTTTTTTAGCAATTTGTGCATTAATGCTTTCATTATTACTGTATCAGAATTAATATTTTTAAGTAAAACAGATTGATTTCCAATAACAAAACCATTGTCTGCAAGTTTTGCAAGTGCTATTTCCGCATCTTTTTCAAGTTCAAAAGGATGATTAAAGTGTGTATTGAAATAAACGGGGTGATATTTTTTGGCCATATTTACAAAATCATCTGTAATTCTTTGAGGGCAAACAACTGGCATTCTACTTCCAATCCTTATTATTTCAATATGTGGAACTTCTCTTAATGCTTTTAATACTTCTTCAATTTTTTCATCTTCCATAAATAAAGGGTCACCACCTGAAATAATAACATCTCTTACTTCTTTGTGAGCATGAAGATATTCTACTACTTGTGATAAAATAGTTTTATCTACCTGATGGCTTCCATCTGATACTATTCTTTTTCTCGTACAAAATCTACAATACATAGAGCATTGGTCTGTAATTAAAAATAATACTCTGTCGGGGTATCTGTGTACTAAATTAGGTACAGGCATATCATGGTCTTCTCCAAGAGGGTCGTCAAGGTCAAAGGGGCCTGTGTAAAATTCTTTATCTTGAGGAACTGATTGTAGTTTTATGGGGTCCATTGGGTTTGCAGTGTTAATTAGTGAGAGATAATGTGGAGTTATTGCCATTTTAAAATCTTTAAAACTCTTTTTTATTCCTTCTTTTTCTTCTTCTGTCAGTGGAATAATCTGTTCAAGTTCTTTGAGTGTTTTTACTCTATTTTTAAATTGCCATTTATAATCATTCCATTGTTCATCTGTGATGTCTTTATAATATGTTTCTTTTATATTTATACTCATTTTTTCTCCTCTATTATTAAAGGGGCTTCAACCACTAGCTATAAAAGGCTCAAATGCCTCTCCTTACAGTGTTTTACGCCCAAAATTAAGCCTAATGTCTTAATTTTAACATTTTTTGAATTTTAAAAACAACAAGATTACATGAAGCCTTGATTGATATGGCATATATAAATAATTTTTTTTATATGCATTTTTTACTCCTTTATTCTTTTACACAAACTTTCATATTATAACTAATGCAACCACTATCAACGGTTCTTTTACAAGTTTTATTTAAGTCATCATTTTCAGGATAAATAAGTGTGCTTTCTTGACACTTGTAACCAGTTGGACAATTACTATCCAACTCGCATGGAGTTGTACAATAAGGGGTATTTCCATTATTTGTGTTTATACCTTGTCCTTCAATTAAGCAAGCATAATTATAGCAGTTTGCGTATCCTGCTGAATTACAGTTAGCTCCTATATTTTTAGTAAAACCATTTCTGTTACTGCAAACAGAATATAACCTATTATCTTGGTTGTCTTTAATCGTACAAAATGGTTTGCCTGCATCAATACATTCATAATCATTTTTACATGTATTTGGCTTTTCTACACAAATATTTGTATTATCAAATTCACTATTATATTGAATTTCAGCAGATATAGGGTCTTTAACAGTAAAAGAATTACAGAAATAAGCTGTAGGACAATCTAGCGTTGTTTCACAGTAAGCACTACAGATATCAATTCCTTCTACATCTGTATAATGATTTGAGCAACAATATTCGCCACTAGAATAATTTTCTTCAAAAGAAGGAGCACAATTTGTAATTGGATTAATACAGCCTAAGGTTCTTTTGTTACTTGTTGTATCATTAAATGGGTCATAACTACATATATTACCTGGTTTACAATCGGTATCACTATAACATTTTGTAATTATATTACTATTTGAATCCATTCTTGGTTCACAAATATTTATATTTTTAGTGGTGCCGTCTATTGTAATTTCTTTAGATTGGCAATCTGTTCCCTTTAAACATTTATCATTTCCTATTATTTTTACTGAAAAAATAATATCTCTGTCTTCATCACTATTACCTGTCATCGAATCTATAAATAAATAATAGTTACCTTTATTTAATGTTTTTACTATCTTGCTTCTAAAAATTGTTGAAGTTATATCATCGCTACATGCAATATCTTCTCCATTACAAGTTTTTCTTAAATAAATAATTGTATCTATTTCTGATATAGTTCTAACAACTACAATAGAATTTGTATCCAATTCTAACTTAAATACTGACTCATTGTTTGTTGGAGCAGGGCTACAAGATGCATTATAGTTATTAGAGTATCCATCTGAAGCCTTATTTGATGTTTTATAGATTCCTGAAGAATTAATTATTAGTTCTGGAGCTTCACCACAAATATTACCTTGGCCTATGGCAATTTGTTGGCATTTTGTACCCATTGCATTATAACCTACAGGACAATTACATTGAGGAATATAATATTCTTCATTAACGGTGCAGGTTCCACCATTACCACAGTTTACATTTTCACATGGTGATGTTTCTGGAATTATGTCACATAATTTAGCGCAGTAACCATCATATCCATTTGATTCATCGTTATCATTATCGGCATATTTAATACATGTACCTGACTTACAATCTTCATCTTTTTGGCAGTAAGTAGATGCATTGTTAGCGGTTTCCTCGTTTATAGGAGGTTTACAATAAGTAATTATTTTGTCTTCTTTTTTATTTATTGTACAAATTTCTCCATTTGTACAGTTGCTATCATTAGTACAAAATGTATAATCCGGGATACATGCTTCTGCTGTTCCTGATAAGTTGTTACTACTGTAAAACTGTGGACAACAAATACTTCCGCTTCTGTGATAAGTGTTATCACAATCACATTTGTATCCATTTGTTTCATTGCTGTCTTCAATACATATTTCATGTTCTTGTGTACATGGATTAGTTGTGCATATTGTATCGGCAACACATGCTCCATTATTATCGGCATGAAAACCCAAGTTACATTTACAAGTTTGTTCTTCTGTATTGTAAGTTGAATTTGCCTGACAGCAAAAGTTTGAACTTGGAAAATAGTTTTCATTACAAATACAATCATCATTTGTATCATTGGGGTGAGAGTTTGGGATACTAGAGCAATCATATGTACAGGTATTACCAATCAAAGTATAGCCAAAATTGCAATCACAGCCTTGGTTTGTATCATTTGTGTGTGAGTTTTCTATATTGCTACAATCAAAGAAACAATTTCCATTTTCAAATTTATATTTTGCAATACAATCACAACCATTATTATCAGAATTTACTGTTCCAAATTCATTACAATTATATTTACAACTACCATTATCGTCATTATAATTTTCACTACAAGTACAGTCATAAAATGGTTTTGTGTTTGTGATATTACATTTTGTTTTATTTTCTGAAGCAAAAACAAGGCATGAATTATTTTCACAAGGATTATATGTTTTACACTTACCGGTAATGCATTTACAAGCTTTAGTTTTATCTTCACAAAGAGAGTTCTCTTGTTCATCAAAGCATTCTTTATCATTTGAGCATTGTTGTATGGTATCTATATTTATTTTAGAGCATATTTTATAATTTTTATTACAATAGTTATTTTCTGTACAGTCTGTATCATATTCACAAGCTTCATTTAAACTTGCTTTTCCTGATTTATATGGCGTTTTGGATTCACATGAAATTATTAAAATCGAAAACAGTAACAATATTATGAAGTAAATTGAATTTATTTTTATAGTGTTTTTAAATAGCATAAGTCCCCACATTCTCATCTGACTAGATAAGTATAAACTAATAGAAAAAAAAAATCAATAAACTAAGCTCTAATTGTATAAAAGAATAATAATATAAGAAAAATTTAATATGTAATTGAAGTTTTCTTATATTTTTATGTATCTAATCTTGACATTTTTTAAAAAGTGCTATAATATCAGTATATTAATTGTTGGAGGGGTGATGAGAACGATTTTAACTTTATTAATATTTAGTATTGCTGTATTTATTGTATCTTGTAGCGATAAAACAGGTGAAAACAAAGACCATGTTGTGCCTTGTGTAACTATTGATGAGTGTGATAATGGTTTATTGTGTATTAATGGTTTCTGTGGTAAAGAAGTGCATCAGTCTGAATGTATTAATGATGATGATTGTCCAAGGGGTTTTGAGTGTAATGCTCAAGAAGAATGTGTCATGAAAACTTGTGAAACAAAAGAAGATTGTGGAATTGGCTCAATTTGTTCTAATCAAACTTGTATTCCAGGATGTGAAACTAATCAAGATTGTAAAGATGGCAAAATTTGTAACACAAACACCAATGTGTGTGAAGATGATAACAAGGTTGATTGTAGATTAAATGATACTTGTGAACAAGGTTATGAATGTGACCAGCTTAGTGGTGATTGTAAATTAAATACAACTTGTAACACCGATGAAGATTGTGGTGATGGTGCAAAATGTGATAATCATACTTGTATTCCAAGAACTGCATGTGTTGCAGAAAATAATGGTGCAGAATGTGCAGAAAATGAAATATGTAGACCAGATGGTTTTTGTGGAATTGATAATGGTTGTACTGATGATAATTATTGCATGAATCTTGACCCAACAAAGCCTATTTGTAATACTAACAGTGGTATTTGTTATGAGTGTCTTACCGATGAACATTGTACTGATGATAAAAAATGTGATACAACTAGATATGTATGTGGAGATGCTCAAAATTTAACTTGTGTAACAGACCAAGATTGTGGTTTAAATAGAAAATGTCAAGAAGATGGAACTTGTATTTCAGCTTTTGGGGCAGAATGTACTAGTGATGCAGATTGTACTGATTTAACAAGGGGTAAATGTTTAACTTCAGCAGACCCTCACAGATGTGTTCAATGCCTTCAAGATGATCAATGTGAAACAGCTCAAATATGTAATGCCAATACTTATTTATGTGAAGACCAAGGAAGCGGAACAGCTTGTACTGATGATTCAGAATGCAATGCACTTGCTGGTGAATCATGTGTAAATGGCCAATGTTACAACCCTAATGCTTCGGGTAATGATGGAGCAGAAGGTGTTTGTGATTTAGATTACGGTGGAACAATGTGTGTATTATTTGGTGGTTCATGTAATGGAGATTTGTTAACTAATGAACATTGTAGCCTTAGTCCATTAGATATATGGTGTGGTGATTGTGTTTTTGATGAATAAGTTAAATAAATAAAAATTATTTTTCCAAAATATCTTCTTGAGGAGTAAATTAATACTCTCTGTTTTTAACCTATCTTAAACAATGAACTTTATTTATTTAACATAAACATTGAATAAAAATCATAATTTTGATATTCTCTAATTATAATTTTTAAGGGGAGATTATGAAATTAGTTTATATCTTTATAATAATTGTGATATTTAGTTCTTGTACAACAAAAAAAGTAGTTAAAGTTGATAAAAAGGACAGAATTAAAAAAATAGAAATTTTTTTTAAGTCTATTGCTAAAAGAAGAGAAAGAATCAAGTCTATACAAATAGAGGCAAAAGCTGATACTTTCAATAATGGAAAACGAGTAAGAGGAAAGTTAATGATGAGTGTTACTAGGCCTGGTATGCTTAGAATAGATACTTTGTCACCTTTTGACCAACCAATTTCTACTATGCTTGTTAGTGATAATAATTTATATTTTTATAATTTTGATGAAAAAAAGATGTATTATGGTATTGCCACTACTAAAAATCTTTCATTATTTTTACCTCTTAGAATTAATTTAAAGCAGTTTATTGATATGTTTAGTGGAATATCTCCCATGATTGCTTATAAAAGACATGAGTTTAGGTATCTTGAAGACTCGGCAGAATATGAATTGGTGCTAATCAATGAAAATGTAAAACAGGTTATTAGGTATATAGCACATGATTTGCAAATTCACTCTGTGGAGTTTTACAAAGATAATAAAAAGCTGTTATTAATGAAATTTAGTAAAATTAAAATAAGTAATGGTATCAAATATGCTAAAAAAATATATTTTGAAGATTTTAAAGCTAAAAGTAAGTTAAAATTAATAATTACCGATATACTATATAATGGTGATGTAGATAATTCAATTTATAAGGCTATTAATTGGAAGTATGATAAAGAGGAATTAGAATAAATGAATGATGATATAAATAATAAAGAATTAATTGCTAAGCATGTGTTTTTCTTTGAGCAAGTAGAAGAGAGAGTTTTACCATTAAATACTTTTTTATTTGAAGTAGATGGTTTTAAAGTATATCTAAAAAAAGGAGAAGTATTTAGCAAAGATAAAGAGGAGCATTTATTAAATAAAGGGCAAAAGTATTTATTTATTTTAAAAGACGAATTAAGGGATTATAATTTTGGTGTTGAAAAAAAATTAACTAAAACTTTAAGTAATGATAACATTCCTGTTGAAAAAAGAACTGAAATATTAAGAAATGCTTCTATTTCAATGGTTGAAGAAGTTTTTAATTCTATGGATGTTTTAAAAAATAGAGAAAGAATCAATAATTTAACAGAAAATATGGTTAGTTTTTTAACTTCAAATAATAGCGTTTTATTTAATTTACTATCTTTATCCTCACATGATTTTTATACTTATAGGCATTCTGTTGATGTGAGCATTTATAATGTAATGTTTGCTAAATTTATAGGAATAACTAATAAAAAACAGTTGAATATATATGCTCAAGCAGGATTATTTCATGATTTGGGTAAATCTAAGGTTTCTGATAAAATTATAAACAAAAAAGGGCCTTTAGATGATGATGAATGGAAAATTATGAAAGCTCATCCTAAATATAGTGCGGATATATTAAAAGAAATATATGGATTACATCAAAATATTATAGATGCAGCTCTTTATCACCATGAAAAAATAGATGGAACCGGGTATCCATTTGGCTTAAGTGGAGATAAAATACCTTTTATTGGTAAATTAACTGCTATTTCTGATATATTTTCAGCATTAACTACTCACAGAAGTTATTCCAAAGCCCGAACTATTTATGAAGCTCTTAATTTTATGACTGAGAATTTAAAAGGTAAAGTTGATAAACAATTATTAAAAAAGTTTATACAAATGTTTCAAAATGAAAATGAAAATAGGTGATTATGAAAAGAAATTATTCTTTAAAAAGATTATATATTTATTTTATTTTATTTATATCTATATTACTAATTGTTTTTTTTAGTTATACTTGGGTAAATAAACAGAGAAGTTTTTTAAATTATCAAATATCTGAATTTAAAAAAAGATTATTAGAAAAAGAAAATAATGAAATAAAACAAGAAGTTAAAAATGCTGTTCATAATATTAAATATAAAAATTTAATTGCTAAAGAAAATTTAAAAAAAGAGTTAAAAAGAAAGGTAGATTTCGTTTATGGAGCTATTGCTTCATTGGTAAAAAAATATAAAAATAAAATGTCTGATGATGAATTAAAAACTTTTATTAAAACTTTTTTAAGGGACATAAGATTTAAAAATAATGGATATTTTTTTATTACAACAATGAATGGCATTGAAATATTATATCCAATAAAACCTGAATTTGAGAATAAAAGTATAATTAACCTTCAAGATGTAAAAGGTAGATATGTAATAAAAGATGAAATTAGCTTGTTGAAAAAATATGGAGAAGGATTTGTTACTGATTACTGGATAAAAAATAAAGAAGATAAGAGGGAATACTTAAAGATATCTTATGTAAAGAAATTAAATATTTTTAATTGGTATATAGGAACAGGAGAGTATCTTGACGATTTTAAAGAGAACTTAAAAAAAGAAGCTTTAATTGAGTTTTCTAAGAGAAGATTTGGAAAATCAGGCTATCTTTATGTAAATACTTATAGTGGATATTCTTTATTATTAAATGGGAAGATAAATAAAAAACCTATTAATTTTATTAACAAACAAGACTCTAATGGTAATTTTACAACTAAAATGCAAATAAGTACTGTAAAAAGTAAAGGTAATGGGTTTATAAATTATTATTGGAGTAAAATAGGAGAAACAAAGCCTATAAAGAAAACAGCATTTGTAATGGGAATGAATAATTGGAAGTGGATTGTTGGAGCAGGGTATTATCATGATGAAATAAATAATGTTATAAAAGATGCGAAAAAAAAATTTTTTAATAAATTTTATATTGAAATTATTAGGTTTATTTTTTTTACTATTTTTATCATTTTTATAATATTTCTTTTCATATATTTACTAAATAAATATTTATCAAATCAGTTCAAAATTTTTCTGAATTTATTTAAAGAGGCTACTTTAAAAAATGAATTAATAGAAGATAAAAATATTAAATTTAAGGAGCTTTTATTTTTAACTGATGCAATTAATGATATTATAAAAGAAAACAAGGAACTTGAAATGGAAATATTTAATAAAAGAAGGTTGGAGTCATTGGGGGTTTTAGCAGGAGGAATAGCTCATGATTTTAATAACTTATTAACAGCAATTTTGGCTAATATAAGTATAGCTAAAGAATATAAGGATATTGATAAAATTAAAACCGTTTTAAATGATGCTGAAAGTGCAACGGATAGAGCGAGATCATTAACTCAACAGTTATTGACTTTTTCAAAAGGAGGTGAACCTATATTAAAAACTTTAAAACTTCCTAATTTTATAAAAAAGACTACGGATTTTTTACTTAGTGGAACTAATATTGGTATAAAATATAATTTTTCTGATAATTTGTTGAATGTAAAAGCTGATAAAGGGCAATTGGGGCAGGTTTTAGAAAATTTAGTAATAAATGCAAAGCAAGCTATGCCTAAAGGTGGAAATATTACTATAAGTCTTGAGAATGTAGAACTTGATAATTACAAAAATGAAAAGGAAAACTTTATAAAATTAAGCATTGCTGATACAGGGGTAGGGATAGATAAAAATAATATAGATAAAATATTTGACCCCTATTTTACAACTAAAAAATCAGGAAATGGTTTAGGGCTTGCTTCTGTTTACTCTATTATTCGTAAACATAAAGGTGTAATTTCTGTTGATTCAGAGCTAACAAAAGGAACTACTTTTATTATCTATCTTCCTGGTGTTATAGATGAAGAAGAAAAAAAAGAAGTGAGTATAACTCATTTTAATATTAGTAAAAAAAGAATTTTAATTATGGATGATGAAGAAATGATATTGAATATATCCAAAAAATTGTTTTCTAAACTAGGCTTTGATGTTTCTACATGTAAAAATGGAGAAGAAATGCTTGCAGAATATAAAAAATCTATAAAAGAAAATAAAAAAATTGATATAGTTTTAATGGATTTAACTATACATGGAGGAATGGGAGGAGAAGAAGCAATTTCTAAGTTAATAGAGTTGGATTCTAAGGCTATTGCAATAGTATCTAGTGGGTATTCTAATAGTCCAGTTATGGCGAATTATGAAGATTATGGTTTTACCTCCTGCTTAGTTAAGCCATATAAACTAGATGATATTAGATTATTGATATCTGAAATATTAAATAAATAAAAATTATTTTTCTAGATTTAGTTATATAAAAATGGAGATAATTATTAAAAAAACTTGAAAAATCAAAAAACTATGCTATACTTATAATAGGTGGCTCATGGAGGAGTTATGAATATAAATGGAAATTCACTTATTTATAGCATTAACAAATCATCTCATGATATAGGCGTTTCTTCAAATAAAATTTCAACAGGTGATAAAATTTATCAGGCTAGGCTCGACCCATCAGGCTTATCTATTTCAGAAAGATTAGAATCCATAATTAATGGAACTTTAAAGGAAATGGAAGGTGAGCAAATGAATATCTCAATGAATCAGACAGCAGAAGGCGGTTTATCTGTTATAAATGATAGCATGCAAAGAATGTATGAATTAGGTATTCAATCTAAAAATGGTACTTTAACCGATAGTGATAGAGGAGAGTTACAAAAAGAAGTTACTCAACTTAAAGAAAACATAAATCATATTGCAAATTCAACAGAATACAATAGAAATCATGTGCTTGCTTATGCTGATACAGAATTTTTCAATTTAGAAAATCTAGATTTAACAGATCAAGCCAATTTGGACTTAGATGTTATAAAGGGTGCAATTGACAAAGTAAATTCTCTTAGAAGTGATTATGGAGCTAAAATCAATGGTTCGGAACATAAAATAAACAATTTAGTCGAGCAACATTATAATAGTGTTGAGTCATATTCGGCAATAAGAGATACTGATATAGCTGCGGAAGTTACTAAAATGACTTCAAATAAAATTAAAAATGAAATGAGTATTACTATGCTTAAAAAAATGAATGATATGAATGTTTCAAATGCAAGAGCATTATTAGGGATATAGATTATTTGTCAAAACTCCGTTTGTTTACTACTTAAAACAATTAAAATCATTGAAAAATATATTACAAAATTATAAATTAAATAATAAGGAAAGATTCTGTTTTACTTATTATTCAATTTGTATTCATCCCAAAGGTCGTCCATTTGTTCTAATGTTAAGCTTTCAAAATCAAGATTTTTATCTTTTGCCATTTCTAAAATCCCTAAAAATCTTTTTTTGAATTTTCTATTTGATTTTCTTAGTGCTTCTTCTGGATCTATTTCATGGCGACGAGCCAAATTTACTATTACAAATAAAATATCTCCTAATTCATCAATTTTTTCTTCTTGAGTTTTAGCTTCTTTAAATTCTAGAACTTCTTCGTCTAGTTTATCATAAATATCATCAATTTTATTCCAATCAAAACCTGTTTTAGCTGCTTTTTTGTTAACTAATAATGATTCACTTAATGCAGGGAAGCCTTTGGGTAAATCTTTAAAAAAGTTTACTTTTTTACCCTCTGCTTTTTTAAAGCTGTCCCAATTATCTAAAACATCTGATGCTGTTTTTATTGTTTCGTTTTCTCCAAAGACATGAGGATGACGGTTTATCATTTTGGTGTTAATTGTATCTACAACATCTTCAAAAGTAAAATCGCCCTGATTTTCTCTTATTTGAGATTGAAATACTATTTGTAATAATAAATCTCCTAATTCTTCTTTGTGACCATAAGTATCATTGTTTTCAATAGCTTCAATAACTTCGTAAGCTTCTTCTATTAAAAATGGTTTTAAGCTGTTTAATGTTTGTTCTCTGTCCCATGGGCAACCATTAGGAGATAATAGAGTTTTCATTGTTTCTTTAAATTTTTCTATATTAGACATTTTTCTCCTAAAAAAGAAATAGGCTAAGCCTAGTTACTTTTTTTTAAAGGTTTAGATTTTAAGCTAAACCGTAATAATTTAGACTTAGGCTAAATTATAATCTCTTCATTAGTGAAATTCTTGCCATTTCAAACATATCATCTTTAGGTGCAAGAAATCCTATTAAGCCATTCAAATATACAATAGTTCGGCCATATAAAACAATTCCTGATGGAAACTTGATATCCATTTCTTTAGTTATAGTAACTAATTTGTCTTTAATAAAGTCAAAATCCATAGCCATATTTCTTATTTCTGTAGCTGAACCCGTTGGTGTTCTATTTAAAACTTCATCAACTAAATATTTTAATTTATTTTTTGATTCTTTATCTATTATACCCATTAAATGAAAACTTTTTACTATTTTATCACTATCATAAGTTAAAACTCCAACAACAGCTTCTTTTAATGATAATTTCATTTTTTCATCTAGTTTTTTCGCTTGTCCAAAATCTATAAATGAAATACTCCCATCTTCTAAAAAGAAAATATTACCAGGGTGTGGGTCGGAATGGAAAAAACCATCATAATAAAATTGCTGAAAATAACTGTCCATTAATTTTTCTAAAGTTTTTACAGAAGAAATACCCAATTCCTTCATTTTAGCTACATCGTTAATTCTGTAGCCATTAATAAATTCACTAACTAAAACTTTTTCACTTGTGTATTCTCTGTAAATTTTTGGTGCATTAATATCTGGATTGTTTTTGAAGTTTTCTCTAAATATTTCTGCAAAATCAGCTTCAGTTCTGTAATCTAATTCCATAAATAAAGCATCACTGATTTCTTTGTACATATCTATGAGTTGTGGTCTTTTTAGTATTTTAGACATAATTTTGATAAAATGACCAGCCATAGTCATATCTATAGATAATATTGTGTGCATTGTATCATACTGTATTTTTACTGCAACCATTTCTCCTGATTTCAATTTTGCTCTATGAACTTGGCCAAAGGATGCTGATGCAACTGATTTTTCTTCAAATTCATCAAAGACATCTTCAGGGTATTTTCCAACTTCAGTAAAAAATAATTTTCTGATTTCTTTATAGGGGATAGGTTCAACTCTATCTTGTAAAACCTCTAATTCTTTTATTATTATAGGGTGAATGAGTTCTTTTTGTGTGGATATAAATTGAGCCAACTTAATTAAACCACCTCTAAAACTTGTTGCTACTCTTTTATATCTTTTGGCATTTCGCTGATGCTTGGCAATTAGTTTTTCATAAGGATAATCCATTTCAAGGACTTTAGTTGCATAGAGCATCCATAAATAACTAGATAAAATTCTTATATATAACCAAGTGATAACTAGTGCATGAATTATAAAAATAAATAGTTTCTTCAATACTCCTCCAAATGATATCGAAATTTATCAGTTTTAGAGCGAATAGTCAACCTATTTTAATATTGGTACTTTAATCCAAAGTAAAATTCTCTTCCTGCTAGTGGAAAATTATTTTGTGTATATATTTCAGAATTTAATACATTGTTTATTTTTAAATAAAGTATAACTTTATTATTTGAATCTTTATATACATTTTGTTCATATTTTAAATTAATAATAGAGTATGATGGTATTTTTAACCAATTGTCTCTATAGTCTAATTCGTATTGTTCTCCAATAAATGATATATCAGTGTAAATATATGCTTTAAACGGTAAATAAATTGTTACTGCTGTTTTAAATATATTTTTAGGCTGTAATGGTACTTTATTATCTTTTAGTGTTTCTGAATATGAATGCTGATAATTATATGATGAGGATAATGAAAAATAATTATATAGCTTGTCTGTATTTATGGATATTTCAGTTCCAATAAAATTAGATTTACCAATATTTTGTAGTTGTTGTACTCTTTGAGGAGCATTTTTATCACTAATGGTAATATTTTCTATCATATCTTTTATATCAGTATAGTAAAATTCTGCTTTAGCATTAAATTTTTCAAAATTAGCATTAAAAAAGGCTTGGTAATGTATAGTAGATTCTTCTTTTAGTAGTGCATTAGGGATATTTCTATCTATATAGCCACTAAAAAGTTCTTTTAATGTAGGAAATCTTGTTTTTTGGGCTATTGATAGTTCTAGTGAGTAGTTATCATTAATCCAATAAATTGATTTAATTTGTGGATTGATAGAACTTAATGTTTTCAACTTGTTATCTTTAGTATTAGTTGTATTTAAATCATAAGATATTCCTGCGACTAAGGATATTGTTTCTAATTCTAGTCTATATTCAGATGCAATAGAAAAGGTATCCATTGCATAATTATCATATTCATTTAATGATAATTTATCTTCTCCTTCTCTGTGTATATCATGTTTATAAAAAATAGAAAATTCCAAGCTGTTTATTTCTAAAAAATCAAATTTAGGGTTTGAAATAAAACCGTAACTATAATCATCATAAATACTATTAAATTTTAGTTTTGTAAACTTTATATCTTTATAGCCATCTAACTTATTGTAGTAAGAATCATAAAAAATTCTATTTTTCATATTTAGATTATTATTTAATTTATTATCAGATATGAAAGTTAAATTATTTTTTTTCCAATCAGGGAACTTCCAATATCTTGCTTTAGAGTTATTTAATTCAATAGGCATTCCCCTATTTTCATTTAAATGTAGATAAGATAACTCATAAGAAGATTTTTTATTTTGATATCCTAACTTAACTAGGGTAGAGTAGCCTTTTTTTTGTGAGTTTTCCCTTATATTTTTATCCTCAATTAATGAACTATTCTCTATAATATCTTGACCGGATTTAGGCATAGTATAGCCATCACTATACCAATATTGTGGAGAAAATATTAAGTAAAAATTATTTTTAGTATAACTTAAAGTCGTACCCCCATAATAATTATTCTTTAATCCTATTTCATTCCATAGATTTATATGTAATCCTTTTTTAGGAACTTTAGTCACAATATTAATAGCTCCTCCCATAGAGTTAGGACCATATAAAACAGAAGATGCACCAGTATTTATTTTAATTTCTTCTATCATTTCTGTATTTATTTTAAATAAATCCATGCTACCACTATAAGGCATATAGATAGGAATACCATTTATTAGTATAGGAATTTCTCTACTTGTAAAGCCTCTTAAATTAAAGCTAGCTTCACCTCTTGAACCTATATTAAAATGTATAGATGGATATTTACTTATTGCTTCTTTTAGTGTTTTACTACTCGTTTTCTGTATTTTTTGGCTATTTATTTTATTTGATTTAGTATCATTATCTTCAATTGTTGAACTTTCTGCAATTATTTCTCCTAGTAGTGTTACACTATTACTATTATCAGTGTTTGTTTTTCCAAATATGGAGAGAGTTATAAAAAATATAAAAAAGAATTTCATGAATATCTCCTAAAAAATAAACTTATATCTTTTTTGTCATAGGTTGTCAAGAGGAATCTCTATAAACTTTGTATTATATCTAGAATTTTTTGTGATGCACTAGATATTGCCTCTTTTTTACTATTTCCCTTTCCTTGTTCTATAATATTTCCTACTTTCACTTCCATAATAAATGTTGGAGCATTATCTTTTCCCTCTTTTTTTATCATTTTAATTTTTGGAGAGATTTGATATTTTTTCTCAGAGTATTCTTTTAATTTTGCAGTAAATGATAGTTCTTGTTTTAAAAAATTTCTATTGCTAATCTCTTTCATAAAATACTTCTCAAATAATAATATTATTATATTTTCTGTTAAATTAAAATTAGAATCTAGATATATAGCTCCAATAATAGCTTCTACTGTGTCTTCAAACATAGAAATAGTAATGTTTGTTGTTTTATCTGATATTATTAAGTATTCTGATAAGGATAACTTTTTTCCTAATTTTGCTAAAGTTTCCTTTCTTACTAGTAAGCTTTTTAGTTTTGTTAAGTCTCCATCGCTATAGTTAGGAAATTTATTATATAGGTAGCCTGAAATAATAGCTCCAAGTATTGAATCTCCTAAAAACTCTAGTCTTTGGTTGTTTTGAGTTGTTTTATTGGACATAGATTTATGTGTTAAAGCCATTTTCAGTAATTCTATGTTTTTAAAACTATAATTTATCTTTTTTTGTAAAATTGTTAATTTATTCATGTTTTTTATGAATCTCTAATAGAATTAAAGTTATATTATCAAGTCCATCATTTCTTTTTGCTGTATCAATAAGAAGCTCCGCTCGGCTTTCAAGTGATAAATCAGGAATCCCAAGAATAAATTTTATATTTTCATCACTAACCATGTCTGTTAATCCATCACTACACATTAGGATTTTATCATTATCTTGGTATGGTTCTTTTAGTAAATCTATAAAGAAGTCGGGCTGTATTCCTATTGCATTTGTTAAAATATGTGAATATGGATTATTTTTTACATCTTGAGTAGCAAGTAAGTTTTTATCTACTAAGCCTTGAACTAGAGAGTGATCGGTTGTCAATTGAACTAGTCTAGAGCCTCTTTGTAAGTAAATTCTACTGTCTCCAACATGTGCAATATAGTAGTTATCTTCATCTATCGTTAAAAGTTCTAAAGTTGTTCCCATACCTGTTGTTTCGTAGTTTGATAAGGAATCAAAGTATATTTCTTTGTTGGCTTCTATTACCAATTCTTTTAATAGATTTTCAAAAGTGGAAAGTTGACTATTGAATAGTTTTTTTATTTGTTTAATATAGGCTTTATCATCTTGGTAATATTTATTAAAATTTTCTGAAATTATTTCAACTGTTTTTGATGATGCGATTTCTCCAGCATTATGTCCCCCCATACCATCAGCGACTATAAATAGGTTTTGTAATTTATTTAAATAGAAGCTATCTTCATTGTTTGTTCTTACTAAGCCCATATCAGTATAGCCAACTGAGTTTATGATAGTATTGCCAATATTCATTAACTCTCCTTAAAGTAGTGTTAAATAGCTACTAGATTATAGTATTTACTATGATTAAATCAAGATTTTTTTTATTTTTCTTTCTCCGTTTGTTTTTTTAGGGATTTATTCTTGTTATTTGATTTGATACATCATTTGATTCGTAAAATCAGTTGCAATCTTTTTTTATATATTTATGTGTTATCTCAATGTGTTGGGAGTCTTAATAATTTATTAGTACTTTTTTGATACGAATATAAGTATTTATAAATGATAAGGTTGTTTATTTTGTTTTTTACATTTAAGCTTACAATGTTGGGGATTTTAGGGTGATATTTAGTGATTACTAGTTAAAACTACAAAAGTGTTGACAAAGTATGCTGATAAATTTATAATCACTCGTTTGTATTACTTATTTTATATAATGGAGGTGGAATGACGAAAATTTTTATTTCAATTCTCCTTTTGTTTTCAACTTTTTCACTGTATAGTCAAGAAGTTAAAAAGGAACCCAAAAGGAAGGATGTTAAAAAAGAACAAGTTGTTGATTCCAAAAAGGATTCTACTCTTAAAAAAGAAGAATCTAAAAAAGATGACACAACTAAGAAAGCCGATGAGGCTAAAAAGAATGATGCAAAAGTAAAAACAGATGCAAAAGTAAAGACAGATGCAAAAGTAAAGACAGATGCAAAAGTAAAAGCAGATGCAAAAGTAAAAGCAGATGCAAAAGTAAAAACAGATGCAGAAGTAAAAACAGATGCAGAAGTAAAAACAGATGCAGAAGTAAAAACAGATGCAAAAGTAAAAACAGATGCAGAAGTAAAAACAGATGCAAAAGTAAAGACAGATGCAGAAGTAAAAACAGATGCAAAAGTAAAGACAGAGTTGAGAGCTAAATCCAAAGAAAAAAAAGAAAATGTGGCGGTTTTGACTTCTACTGCTACAGAAAAAGTTTCTATGAAAGAAACTAAAAAATATGGTTTGGCTGTTGTTTTAGATTCAGCTTTAGGTCAAGGAACATTTGTATCAAATGAATATGCAAGAAATCCTTTATTCGCTCAAACATTAATGATTGCTCCAAGTTATAGAGATTGGGGGTATTCATTTGGCTTAGGTATTTCTGCATCAATGGAATATACTAAATCAGATTCAACAACTCATGCTAATCAAATATTATTTAGTGATTTAAGTTTATCTGCATCAAGAGGTATTTATACTTTTGAAGATTTAGGACTGTCTATTAAAGGTTCATTGAAGTTGTCTTTACCTACATCTTTAGCGAGCCAAAAAGCAACACTATTATTTGCTCCTGCATTATCATTGATGGTAGCAAAATCTTTTGGTAAGTTATCACTTTCTTATGCAATAACTTTTAAAAAGAACTTTAATCGTTATACTACTCCTGTAATAAAAAAAGATGATTTAAGTGATTTTAAAACATATCATAGAGAAGATGGTATAGAATTATTAGAAAATGATATTATTTCAACAGGAAGTAATAATGTATCCTTTTCTTTATCAAATAGTGTTGCATTGAGCTATTCTATTACTGATACAATTTCAGTGGGAATGAATTTTGCCTATTCTCAAGCTTGGGTATATAGATCATTTGAAGAAGATGATTTAACTGCTTCTAATGCTTCAACAGGAAAGGCGTTTAGAGATTTGATTTTAGGTGGAATTGACTTAAGTTGGCAAATTAATAAAATGTTTGGTTTGTCTTTTGGGGTGAGTACTGCTCAACTACCTAAAACTTCAGACCAAAAAGGATTTCATTTCCCTTGGTTTAATTTTAGTACACCTGCAGATAATTCAAGTATGTTTTTTCTTGATATAAATACAACTTTTTAAGGAGGAGGAGTAATAATGAGATATCTTTTACAGCTATTGTTTATTACAACAATTTTACTAGTAACTTCATGTGCTAGTGAGGTTGGGGACATAGATAGAACCCAACCAAATAAAATTAAAAAATCGTTTTTTGATGGTGAATGGTATATGAGAGACACTATTGTAGATGTTCCTTACAATACAGCATTTACTTTTATTGGAGAACAAACAGAAACCAGTTTGATTAAATGGGATATTCAAGAAAAGTATCTTATTGCTTATAGAACTTATGAGCATAATCCTGGTTCAGAAGCTTATGTTCAAGCTCAAAAAGATGGTATAAAAAATTATGGAACAGTTTGTTCTAAAGATGGTGATGTTAAAGTTTTAGGCTATAATCAGGATTGTCCTGAAGGTTATAAGCTTGATTCCAGAAATGCTTTCCAAGGAACTCCTGTTGCTGCTTATAGAATTCAAGCACATTTTGATGTACAGAGACAATACAACAGTTCAACAGGTGAGCAAACTAATGTTATTGTTGAAAATATGTCAGATAGACCTTGGTATAAAAGAGATTATTTAAGAGTAGATTTTTCTAAAAATTTAATTCCTGATTTTAGATTTGGTGCTCCTAATGCTATTCCTCAACAAGGAGTAAATTTCTATTGTTCAGATATTCCTAAAGGAGTTGATCCTTACTGTGATAGATGGGCACCTATTTTTGATGAAGAAAATGGTTATATGAGTATTACAACTAAAATATTAGCTCAGCCAGAAACTTTTGATTATTATGGAACTAAATACCCAACTTGTTACCTAAACTCAAGAGCTTTTAGAGATTGTTTAGGTCAAGAAATTACTGTTAAAACTGATTTCATGAAAAAAACGGATAAACAATATGCAGAAAAACCTGTTGATTATGATGAACATAAAATGCAAAAATTTGGTTTCTTTAGAACTGAAAAATATGTTTATGATAAAGATAGAGGATTCTTAGAGGGAGCTAAGACATATTATGCAAATGTTTTTGATATTTTTGAAAAAGATGAAAACGGTGAGTATACTGGAAAGATTAGACCTATAATTTACTATGTAAATAAGCAGTTTCCTGAAGAGTTATGGTCTGCTGCTAAGTGGATTGCTGATGGAAAACCATCTATTTTGGCTTATAGTGGAAATCAAGTACTAAGAAAAGGTTGGAATAATGTCTTTATGGATGTTGCAAGAGCTACTTTAGGTTCTAAATTTGTATGGAATGGGCCAGAAGATAATATTTTTATTATTTGTCACAACCCTGTTAGAGCTGAAGATAACCCAAAGTGTGGTTATGATCCAAATTTAGCAGCAGACAAGCAATTAAGTCCAGAAGCAGGAGATTTAAGATATAATTTAATTTATTGGGTTACTAATCCACAAGCATCATCTCCATTAGGTTATGGTCCACTTGCTGCAGACCCTTTAACAGGTAGAACAATTTCTGCAAATGCTTTTATTTATGGAAATGAATTAGAATGGTATACACAATATGTTTTAGAATTAGTTGACTTAGTAAATGGAACAACTGATGTTGATGATTATATTTCTGGTAGATATATTTCAGAATACTTAAAGCAAAAGAAAGATGGTCAAATTCATTCTAATAATATAACAATTGATACAACTGCTGGACATAAATTTTTAGATAATAAAATTACAGTTAAATCTGCTAGAAAATTTGCAGAAGCTAAGTTGTCTAACAGAATTGAAGGCTTTAAAGCTGCAATTAAAGATAAAAAGATGGTTGGAAATCATTTTCAAGATAGATTAAATTCTTTGAAAGGTACTGATATTGAAAAATCTCTTGAAAATAAAGATATAAGAGCTATGATTAATCCATCTAAAGATTTTGTTGAAGGAAACTCTGATGTTTCTCCATTAACTTGGTTATCTGCTCAAAACCTTAAAAAAGAACAAGAATTAAGAAGAATTTTAGCTAAAAAGACTATTATGATGAGTGATTTTAATGAATCTTCAATGCTAGCTTTAGCTAAATATATTGCTGATAAAATAACTATTGATAATTGGACAAGAGAACAAGCTTTTCAATATATTCAAAAAGAAATTTTTTATGGAACAACAATTCATGAAGTTGGTCACAACTTAGGTTTAAGACATAACTTTGCT
>Ga0256842_1000775_pt1 | contig 27675 bp, 27 predicted proteins | sample 4559240metaG_FD_185973 | JGI IMG/M metagenome (GOLD analysis project Ga0256842, IMG submission 185973) | Hydrothermal vent microbial communities from Guaymas Basin, Mexico - 4559-240 | ecosystem: Environmental > Aquatic > Marine > Hydrothermal vents | place: Mexico: Guaymas Basin | collected... | reverse complement strand
GTATGAAAATTTCTTTTATATTTTTTGCAAACTTCTAAAATGATATAATATATATTAAAACTTTATAAGAAGGGGAAAATGATTGTAGTAACGGGCGGAGCAGGTTTTATTGGGAGTGCCTTTATCTGGCATCTAAACAAAATGGGACACGATGAAATTGTAGTGGTTGACTCCTTGAAAAAATCCACTAAATGGAAAAATTTGAGGAATTTAAAATTTAAAGATTACCTTGAAAAGGAAGATTTTCTTAAACTAATTGAGGAAAAGAAAATATCACCAAAAACAATCTTTCATTTTGGGGCATGCTCCAATACAACAGAAGAGGACAACTCGTATCTCATTAAAAATAACTTTGAATATTCAAAAATTCTTGCAAAATTCACAATGAAAAAAAACATAAAACTCATATATGCATCTTCTGCTGCCACATATGGTAAAGGCAAAAAGGGATTTGATGACGATATAAATAAACTTGACTCACTAAAACCACTTAATATGTATGGTTTTTCAAAACATATCTTTGATCTGTGGATTTTCAGGAATTTTACCAAATGGCCTGAAAACATTTTAGGACTCAAATTTTTCAATGTCTTTGGCCCCAATGAATACCACAAGGGGGAAATGAGGAGCATGGTAATTAAATCCTTTGAAAATATATTAAAAACTGGAAAAGTAAGACTATTTAAATCACACAATCCAGAATTTAAAGATGGAGAACAAAAAAGAGATTTTATATATATCAAAGATGTTGTAAAAATGGTATACTTCCTTTTTGAAAAGAATGCAAAAGGGGACATTTACAACATAGGCAGTGGAAAAGCAACCACATGGATCAATCTTATTACTCCAATATTTAAAGCACTGAAAAAGGATATAAGAATTGAGTTTATCCCCATGCCTGAACAATTAAGAAAACAGTATCAATATTACACCTGTGCAAATATGGAAAAGTTAGAGAAATTAAAATATAGTGAAAGTATATACCCTATAGAAAAAGCAGTAAAGGAGTATGTACTTGACTTTTTATTAAAAAACAAATATATACAAGATGAAAAAAATTGAAGAGGAGGAAGATATATGAATGATTCAAAACTGCAAACCGACAGATTCTTAGCAATGGGCATAGATATTGGTGTAGCAATAGTTCTGGGAATAGTTGGCGCAATAATTTCAACCTTATTTGGCGTTGTAGCTGGCAGTATTGGAAAGGCAATTGGCGGACTAATAAGTGGTGGAATTATGGCAGCGTACATGGCTTTAAGGGACATAATTTTTAAGGGAAATAGTATTGGAAAACACATAATGAAGTTAAAAACTGTGGATGCAGCGACCGGAAATCCCATTAATATTAGTCAATCGATTAAGAGAAATATTTTCTTTGTAATTCCCCCGGCAATTGGTGCCATCTTCTCCATTTTAACCATTATTCCTTTTATAGGAGTCATTCTCAGAATAATAGAAGTATTGGTTGGCCTTGCAGGACTTGTATTTTTCATTATAGAAATTGTTAAAATTGTCTCAACACCTGAAGGTATCCGTTTAGGAGATAATTTTGCAAATACAAAAGTTGTAAGAATAGAGGGATAAAGGGGGAAATATCCCCCCTATTTTTCCACTATGGAAAAAAGTTTACTTAAATTAAAAAGGTTTTTCTCAGCAATTATTGATATTCTGATTTATTTGTTGATCTATCTTCTATTTATAGTTTTAGAAGGATATATCTTAGAAAAAAATCCAGAAATTTTTAATCTTTCAAACTTAGTTATAAACCTCCTATTTGCCCTTTCAATTCTTTTCAGGGATTACATATCACCTGGAAAGTTAATATTAAAATTAAAGGTTACAAACAGAAATTTTAAAAACTCCACCATCAGAAATTTTATCTTTTCAATACCATTTTTTCTTTCTTCCCTTACACCATATATGAATAAAAGCAAACTAACTTCCACCACTGAATTCATTTTTGTAACACTTCCAATAATTTACGCACTTATGGAACTAACACTAATATTTATCGGAAGTGGAAGCAGATTTATCGATAAGTTTACCAATTCTGAAATTATAGACAATTCAACAAAAACTTAAAACCTTCCCATAATAAAAATAAATTTGCCCAAAAAATAAATCCCAAGTATCAAAAACATTATGGAGATAAATTTTTTCATTCCCCTTTCACTTACACTTTTTATCTTAAAAACCTTATGGGATATAACCCCCACAATGGCAAGCCAGGAAAAGGTTCCAAAATATAGTCCCAGGGAAAACAATATTCCCGCCAGGAAATCTACTTTTAGCACACCCACGGAAAAATATAACTCCACAATGGCGATCATCGTTATCAAAAAAAGGGGATTGGCAAGTGAAAACAAAATCCCCTTTAAAAAGGGGTTATAGGACTTCTTTCCCACTTCTTTTTCAAACTTGTCTATTTGAAGTGAATTTCTAAGGTATAAAATTCCCAAAAAAAGCAGAAAAATACCCACTGTAAAGGTAAAAAACAACTTTAAAACCTTCACATATTCCTGAGATATCCTCCAGAAAATAGCAACCAATGTGTATAAAAAATCCCCACTTGCCCCACCAAGAGATATTAAAAGATACTCTTTCTTTAACTTTTTTAGTCCACTCTCAAGAACTATAAAATTAATGGGACCGGGAGGAATGGAGAGTAAAAAACCTGTTAAATATCCAGCAATCAGGGAAATAATAAACTCCATACCTCACCTAACCCATTACATTTCTTCCGGTTCAAAATACCCATTTCTGTACCTAAGTTTAATCCCTCTCCGCTTAACCTTCACTTTAATTTTCCTGAACCTACCTTTAAATTCTATATCTTTTGGTTTATATGCAATATTATACTGACATCTAATATCCCTTTCAATTTCTTTAAAGGTCTCTCTCAACTCTCTAAATGAAACACCTACCTTAAAAAACCTTCCACCAGTTGACTTGCACATCTTTTCAAGAACTCCGAAGTTGCTTTTTATTCCCCTTGTCCTAACTCCAAGACCATATATTAAAACATCTGCTGATTGAGCCGCCTTTATGGCTTCCTTCTCTGAAACCATTGAACAGGTATCCTCACCATCTGACAGGACAATTATTATCTTTCTTCCCGCCTCCCCCTTCAATTTTTCCTCGGAAGCAAGGTATATGGCATCGTAGAGGGCAGTATTCCCACCCGGTCTCAACTTATTCAATCCCTCTTCAAGTTTCTCAACCTTATCAGTAAAATCCTGAACTAAAACCACTTCACTATGAAATTCAATTATTGCCGCAATATCCTTTTTAGGCCTTAAAATTTCCTCCAAAAACTTTGAAGCAGTTTTTATTTCAAGGGATAGTTTATCACTGACACTACCACTTGTATCAACAAGAATCACCATTGTTAGGGGAATTTCCTTTATTGTCTTTAAATTCCTGAAGTAAAGTATATCCTGTTTTACACCATTTTCAAAAATTTCAAAGTCGTTTTTCTTCAGATCAGTAACATATTTTCCATGTTTAGTTGCGGTAATGAACAAATTTACAATAAAAGTTCTCGTTTTTATAACAGGCGATTGAGTATAAGCCAAAGAAGTAAATATAACCAGAAAGCAGACAAAAAGAATGGATATTTTTATTAATTTCATACCCAAAAGACCTCAGTTAATTTTTCCAAAAAAATCATCCAGATTTCCACCATTTCTTCTTTTAAAAGCGGGTTCATCATAATCCTCTTTTACTTCACTTTTATTTTCATTACCATCAGAATCTATTTCCATTCTAAGTTCAATGGGTTTACTCTTCGCACGAATTTTTTCTTCCTTTTTAATTGGGTTATGGGATAAAAAGCCTCCAATGTACACCACCACCTCAATTAAATCTTCGTCCATATCCACTTCGTAAAAACCTGTAATAATTGAAGGATCGTCATGGAGTCTCTCACTGAGTTCATTTCCTATCATCCCCATTTCTGAAACTTTAACATCCTTTCCGGAAATAAAAATTATAGCCTTGGTAGCCTCTTCAAGTGAAATCTCTTCAGAAATTAACTTATTTTCAATCGCATTTCTGAGCGCCTCCTGAGCCCTATTCTGTCCCTTTGCTCTACCTATTCCCATAATAGCACTTCCACTATTCTTTAAGACGGTTTTAACATCATTAAAGTCTACATTCATTTCACCTTCACATTTAATTATCTTGATCAACCCCTTAATGGCGCCAGAAAGCAACTCATCACTTTTCTTGAATCCCTCCTTAATATTTAAATCCCCATATAATTCAGCAAGTTTCTGATTGGAGATAACTATAACTGCATCGGCAAATTCCTTAAGTTCATCTATTCTCTGCTTTGCAAGTTTAATTTTCCTTCTACCTTCAAAATAAAATGGAGTTGTAATAACACACACAACAAGTTTATCTGGATCCTCACTTTTTACCTTTTCCACGATATATGGAAGCGCACCGGTTCCAGTTCCCTTACCAAAACCCGCCACAAAAAATATCATATCACTCTTGCTTAAAGCCGCCATCACATCATTTATATTTTCATCCGCAGCCTTCATCCCCATCTCAGGATCATCTCCTGAACCCTTACCCTTTAGCAACTCCTTCCCAATTTGAATCTTATGCATTGCTTTACAATTTGAAAGAGCCTGAATATCAGTGTTAACTGCAACATACTTTACATTTTCACTGCTATCTTTTAACTCCTCAACCAATCTACTAATGGTATTCCCTCCAGCACCCCCTACCCCACAAACCACAATTCTAACATTAGCCTCATCCTTCACTTTAATTAAATTTTTCTCCCCTCCAACATCAAAAAGCCCATTTTTGTTCATTTTATTACCTCCAAAAAATTATTTTTTTAAAAAAGTTTTCAAGGGGAAGCAATCTTCTACTTTTTCTCATGGACATCTCTCCCCATTTTCTATTTGAGACATACTTCAAACCACCAAGTGCTGAAATAAATTTTGAATCGATTACATCACCTCCCCCTTCAACCAACAATTTAACTCCCTTTAAGGTATGAAGATTTCTCTTAACTGCAACCCCAAACTTTTCACTTATAAATTCTTTAAAATCCTTCATTTTACTTGCCTCACCAGAAAGAACTATCAAATTCATATTTTTCTTCAATCCAGGGCATGGAAACTTATTTTCAATTGCATCAAAAATATCATCTGCTCTAAATTTAACCGCCTTATCCACAACAATAGTCTTTACAAATCTTTTTTCCTCTTCCTCCTCTTCACTGATGGTAAAGGTATCGCTATTATAATTATCAAAATTAAAGTGAACATAATTTACCTTTATATTTTCCGCTTCTTCCCTGGAAGAAAGTCTGCAGGCAATTAAAATATCATCTGTGAAATGTCTTCCTCCAACTGCCAAATTTGATATGCACTTCATTTTGCCACCCTGCCAAAAAACAAAATCAGTTGAAGAATCTCCCATATTAAGAAGTAAAGTTCCTATTTCCCTGTCATCTTTACTCAACAAAAAGGTTGAAACAGCCACTGGCTGAAGTATAATTCCTTTTATTTCGATGTTTGCAAATTCCATGGATTTAATAATTTTTTTATATTCCCTTTCCTTCATAAAAGAAAGTATGAAATCCACCTTTAACCCATTGCTACTCATTCCAACAGGGGAATCAATCATATTTCCATCTACTTCTTCCCCTTCATCACTTTTTCCACCTTCACTTATTTCATATTTTGAAATAAATACATCGCTAAGAACATAACCACTTTCAAAATGCTCCTCTTTTACCTTATCCATCAAGGTCATTACATCCTTTTCCGTTATTTCCTTCTCTACAATTTTCCCTTCTTTGTCGTAAAATAAAATTTGTGATGAACTTCTAACATATTTAACGTTCTTAGCATTTACAACCACATGGGAAGAATAAACTGTTATATCAAGACTATCCTCAATTTTAGAAATACAATCCCTTATACAATTTGAGAGGGCTTCAACATTGATTATCTCTCCATTCTTTATACCCTCAGACCTGACACTTGAATAGGCAATTATTTCAAATTCATTTAATCTGGAATTATATGTTCCTATAATTGCCCTTATTTCAGTTGTACCCAAATCTATCACACATATTAAATCCTCATCCAACATTAAAATCCCTCCTTAATTACTTTTTTCTCAGAACTTTTCATCCTCAATCTTACAGTAAAACTTGAACTGCTCATCATTGTTATCCTGATGTTTTTTCCCCATTTTTTTTCTATTTCATCCTTGTGAAGAAAAAAACTCTTCACTTTTTCATTAAATCCAGATTTCCCAAGTTCCACCTCAATCTTATCAACTACCACCACAAGATTCTTCGAATTATCAACTATAACTTCAGAAATCTTTGAAAGAAAATTACTACATTTATCCTTTTTAAGTCCCTCCACAAACTTTTTATAAAAGCCAATTTTTTTCTTTACGACCCCCTCATCATCCAATTGAGATATGCCAGTAATCAGAGGTTTCTCATCTATCAACCATTTATATTTTTTTGTAAACTTTGAAAGTATCATTCCATCTTCACTTACCAGAAAGGGCTTACCACTTATTAAAGCAACGGCATAAGGTTTTCTTTCCTTTAAAAATATCCTTAGTCTATCTGGAAAGGACTTTGTCACTATAACATTCTCATACCAGGGACAACTTGATATCTCCTCAGAAATTTTATCAATTTCAGTGTTCAAAAGAGACTTCCCAACATACTTCTTTAAAATGAGATTTAAATCTTCAACATTTGAATTAACAGCACCAGACACCTTAAAATCCTTTATGAGAAAAAAATTTCTGCTTTGCGAAAAAAATATCAACATTAAAAAAATTGAAACAATCATCAATAAAAAGAGCAATTTACACAAAATCATTAAAATATCCAGTAAACTGGACTCTTCATTAGCATAAATTTCCTTTTTTACGCTCATTTCTCCCTCACTTAAATTCTTTTTTCTTTTCAAGTTTTTTCAGCACACCATCCCCCACCTGATAGATATTCCCAGCACCAAGTGTGACAAGTAAATCTCCGGGTTTCAGGATCTCAATAACCCTGTTTACCAATTTACTAAAATCAACTTCAAAAAATGTTTCTTTTTTATCCCTTCTTTTTTCTATAGCCTCAAAAAGTACTCTTCCGGAGATACCCTCAATAACACTTTCACCAGCACTATAGATTTCTGTGCAGAATAAAATATCAGGATAATCAAAGGATTCTACAAATTCTTCAAAAAGTTCTTTAACCCTTGAGTACCTATGTGGCTGAAAAATTGCAATTACTCTACTTGGGGACATACCTGAAATAGCTTCAAATGTGGTTCTTATTTCCGTGGGATGGTGGGCATAATCATCTATAACAACCACACCATTTTTAGTTCCTTTAACCTGAAATCTTCTATCCACACCTGAAAATATTTCCATAGACTTTTTAACAACTTCAACATCTATTCCCATCTCATAAGCAAGAGAAACAACTGCAAGGGAATTTAAAACATTGTGTCTGCCTGGCACCTTTGTGGAATATTCCCCAATAAATCCATATCTGGAACCCACTTTAAAGGTATACCCATATCCAGAACTCTTTAAATCATATGCATAGAAATCACTTTCATCTGAAAAACCATAGGTTATTTTTCTTCTTTCTATTCTGTTTTTTATTCTTCTCAATTCCTCACTTTCATCACACAAAATTACAGAACCATAAAAAGGTACCCTATTTGCAAATTCCACAAAGGAATTAAGCAAATTTTCAAAAGAACCATAAAAAGATATATGTTCTCTATCCACATTTGTAATTATTGCAATTGTTGGAAATAACTTTAAAAATGACCCATCACTCTCATCTGCTTCAGCCACAAGATAATTTCCCTCTCCCAATTTCGCATTTCCACCTAAAATATCAAGCCTGCCCCCAATTACCACTGTTGGATCAAGTCCAGCAAGGTGGAGTAAAATGGCACACATGGAAGTAGTGGTTGTCTTACCGTGAGAACCGGATATCAATATGGAAAACTTCATTCTCATGAGTTCTGCAAGCATCTCAGCCCTTTTTATCACCGGAATTCCCATCTTCTTTGCTGCTTTTATCTCAGGATTTTCCATATTTATAGCAGATGAATACACAACTACATCAGCATCCTTTACATTTTCCTCACTGTGAAAAAATTTTATCCTGCATCCAATTTTTTCAAGCCTCTGTGTGTAATAACTTTCCCTAATGTCGGAACCACTAATCTCAAATCCCATATTTTTCAGCAATTCCGCAATTCCACTCATTCCCACCCCACCTATTCCAACAAAGTGTATCCTTTTAATCTTTTGTCCGAACACAACTCCTCCACATTTATCTTCTTACCATTATTCCAGAACTTCTCTTAGATAAAAGTAAGTTACACAAAATTGCGATCTCAACTACAGTAACAATCAGAGAAGATCCTCCCATACTTATTAAAGGAAGAGCAATTCCCTTTGTGGGAATCAAATTGAGTGTCATACTTACATTTAAAAACACCTGTAAAAACAACATGATACATATTCCCAATCCAATATAACTATAAAAGGAATCCTCAAGTTTCATTGATAAAACAACTCCTCTCATAACTATATATAAATAAAGAAGTAGTACAATTATGGCCCCCGGGAATCCCATTTCTTCACATATTAGAGAAAAGATAAAATCACTATAAGGAGCTGGTAAAAAGAAAAGTTTTTGCTCACTTCCACCTGGACCATTTCCCCAGAAGCCAGAATGTCCTATTGCAATTAAAGATTGCCTTGTTTGAAAATTACTTCCATCATAACTTCCAAAATTTTCTATAAAGTCCACAACCCTTTTTTTCGCATAACTATGAAGAGATAGATAAATTCCGCCAAGTAATAATATGGAAAAAAGTAAAATAAATAAATATCTCAATTTTATCCCTTTGAAAAAGAGTATTAAAATTAGAAATCCCATAATCACCATCACAGTCCCAAAATCAGGTTCAAGGTAAATTAAAAGTATTATCACAGAAAGAGGCAAAATCAATTTTAAAAGGGATTTCTTAATGTTTTCATTGATATCTTTTATATGGGATAAAATATCTGCCACAATAATTATAATGGTTAATTTTGCAAATTCAGAAGGTTGAAAAGAAAAACCTCTAAAATATATCCACCTCCTTGTATGATTTAATTCGGGTAGAAAAAAAGGAATCAGTAAAAGTATTACAGTAAAAATATACAGAAAACTCAAAAATCCTTTTCTGTTTAAAAAACTAATGTCCATCCCCAAAATTTTGATAAAAATCATGATTGAAATGGCCACAAACAAAAGTTGCTTGAAAAAAAGGTGAAAAGAGGATCCATATTTATATTCACTGTAAGGTGCTGAACCACTAAAAACCATAACAAGTCCAATGAAAAGTAATAGAAATGTGGCAAATATGAAACCTCTAACCTTAGCCATTTTCTACTCGTCCTTTAAGTTCCATAAAAATTTTTTTAAACTCTTCCCCTCTATGCATAAAATTTTCAAACATATCAAAACTTGCACAGGCAGGGGAAAGTAAAATGACATCTCCCTTTTTAGATATCGAAAATGCTTTAATAACTGCTTCCTTCAAGGAACCAACCATAATTTTTTTAAATCTATCCCCCATCTCCCTGGAAAATCTCTCTGCAGCTTCTCCAATTAGATATACATACTTAACCCTTCCTTCCATTGCCTCAAAAAGTGGAGAAAGATCTGTTTTTTTATCCCTTCCTCCCAGAATGAGATGAACTCCATTTTCGAAACTTTTAACAGCCATTACCGCTGAGTCTACATTTGTTGCTTTGGAATCATTAAAAAATTTAACCCCATTAATTTCTCCAAGAAATTCCATTCGGTGTGGAAGTGATTTAAAACCCTTGATGCCATTGACAATTTCTTCATGTCCAATACCCATAATGGAAAGGACCATGAAGGAAGCCAGAAAATTTTCCATATTGTGTGGCCCCTCAAGGGGAAAATCATTTAAACTCAAGACTGGAGATTCACTATTTCCATTTCTCTTTATTATTTTATTGTTGAGGAGATAGATTCCCCTTTTGAAATTTTTTAACGGCTTATCCCGTCTGAAACCATAAACCTGAGAGTTAATACCTTCAAAAAATTCCCTGAATGAAACCTCATCATTTACAACTGCAAAATCTTCACTCTTTTGATTCTTAAATAAATTCAATTTAGCCATTGCGTATTTCTCAAAACTTACATGCCTATCAAGGTGATCTGGAGTGATATTTAGTAAAACTCCATATTTAGGTCTAAAATCAATCATAGTTTCAAGTTGAAAACTTGAAAGTTCAAGGACAATAATATTCTCTTTCACATCTTCTTCACCAAGTTCAAAAACCCCTTTACCTATATTCCCGGCAGCAATACTTTTTCTGCCACAATGATTGAGGATGTAACTTATCATGGAAACCGTCGTGGACTTCCCATTTGAACCGGTCACTGCTATTAAATCTCCCCCATAAATCCAGTAAAACAGTTGAATGTCATTTGTGATTAATATCCCTCTTTTCCTTGCATCTTCCAGAACTTTCAATTGAGGAGAAATACCAGGACTCAAGAGGATTATATTAACTCCCTCTAACATCTCATAGTTATCATGGGTTGATAGGAAATATTTAAACTCACCTCCCCTCTCCCTCGAAAGTTTTTCAAGAAGTGAAATTCTCTCCACAATCATATCTGAATCTGAGATATCATTTACATACACACTAACCCCTCTTTCGATAAGGTATTTAGCCACATTAAAACCACTTATTCCAAGCCCCATTACAAGATATCTCTGTTTAAATAGATCAATTTTCAATCCCAAATTCCTCCACAATTTTTTCAACAAGAAGGTCCAGAGCAACTCCCCTCGAACCTTTTATTACAATAAGGGAATCTTCCCCAATATCTTTAAAAACCTTTTCAAGACAATCCTCCCAACTTTCAAAAAAATTTTCCATCTTATCCACCTCTTCCGCAATAAATCTGGCATCACCTGAAATGGCATAGAGGTTGGAAATATCACCCCATTTATTTTTCAAAAATTTTCCCACTTCTCTGTGTTTCTCTTCAGAGATAAGACCAAGTTCCTTCATTTCACCTAAAACCAATATTAAATTTTTCTCCCCCCTAATTTTAAAAACCGTATTCAAAAGAAATAAAAGGGCCTCTGGATTTGAGTTATAGGTATCATCTATTAAAACAGCCCCATTTTTTAATTTAACCACCTCTCCCCTGTGAACATATGGAGAAAACTCTGAAATTTTATCCACAATTACTCTTTGAGAGATCCCACACTCCCTTGCCACAGCATATGAAAAGGAAATATTGTAGGAAAAGGATTCGGATATTAATTTGCTTTTTAAAAATACCTTCTCTCCTTCCCCTTCCAGATAAAATTCCATCCCATTCAAACTTATTTTCAAATTTTTGATTTTCCAGTGGTTACCATCTCCAACCCCCACACTTCTTTTTTCAACACAAAACTTTTTTGAAAACTCTCTACAAAGGGGATCATCTCCGTTATAGAATAAAATCCCATCTTCTGCCAAATTTTCCACAAGTTCAAATTTTGCAGAGGCAAGTTCTCTCCTTGAATGAAAATTCATCATGTGAACAGAACCTATATTTGTTATTATGGCAATCTCCGGTCTTATAACCTCACTTATTCCAAATATTTCTCCCTTATAGGACATCCCAACCTCAAATATGGCAAATTTTTCATTACCCTTTAATGACCAGAGAGAAAGAGGAATACCAATTAAATTGTTGTAGTTTCCCTTTGTCTTAAAAATCTTTTCTTCCTCTAAAATCTTACCCATCAATTCCTTTGTAGAAGTCTTACCCGAACTGCCAGTTATGCATATCTTTTCCCCCTGAAAATTTCTCAATTTCCACTTTGCAAAATCAATCAAAGATCTACTCACATCTTCAACAAGTATCAAATTTTTTCCAGAAACTTCTTTTTCCACCACTGCTCCAGCACTTCCCTTTTTTTCTGCATCCCCTATAAAATCATGCCCATCACCTTTCTCTCCCTTCAGGGCAAAAAAGAGTTCTCCCTTATTTAAAGTTCTTGAATCTATAGAAAGTCCCTTCACTTCCTCATCTCTTTTAAGATTAACCACTTTTCCATTTAATATTTTTGCAAAATCAGTGAGTTTCATATCCTTCCCTTTCCAGATATTCAAAGACTATTTTCCTTTCATCAAAGGGAATCTTTCCATCTTTTAAAATTTGATAATCTTCATGTCCCTTTCCCGCAAGTATTAAAACATCACCTGGTTCCAACATATCAAGTGCTTTATAGATGGCATTTTTTCTGTCTATCTCAACAACATAGTTATCTTTAAAAAATCCCTCCTTAACTTCATCTATAATATCTTCAGGATTTTCATTTCTGGGATTATCACTTGTAATGATTGCAAAATCAGATAATTCACATACCACCCTACCCATTAAAGGCCTTTTTTCCCTATCCCTATTCCCACCTGCACCAAATAGGACAATTAATCTTCCCCTTTTCGATATATTTTTTACAGAATTTAAAACCTCCTTAAGGGCATCTGGGGTGTGTGCATAATCAATATAGACTTTCCCTCCATTTTTATCAGCCACAAACTCCAGTCTTCCCTTTACGCCATTAAAATCTCCAATAGCATTTATGGAGTCCTCAAAATCAATTCCATATAATTTCGCCACCACTAAAGAAGCAAGTATATTTAAAGCATTGTACCTCCCAAAAAGTTTACTTTTTACCTCAAAAGTATCTCCTTTAATGTCCTTTACCTTAAAAAATATACCTTCATGGGAACTTTTAAAATCCGTAATTTTATAACCTGCATCCTCCGAAAAGCCATAGGAATATTTATTACCTGATGCAACCTCAAAAATTCTTCTCCCATATTGGGAATCAACATTTACCACAACATTTTTGGGAGAATAATCCACAAAGAGTTTTAACTTTGAGGCAAAATAGTTTTCCATATTTTCATAAAAGTCAAGATGGTCCCTTGTCAAATTTGTAAAAACAGCAACATCAAATAAAATTCCCCAAACTCTTTTAAAATCTATACTGTGGGAAGACACCTCAAGGAAAAAGGCCTCCCCTCCTTCCATAACAGTTTCATACATTAATTTCACTATGTCAGGTGATTCAGGAGTGGTCATGATAGATGTTTCAGTTCTTGCAGGAGAGATATTTTCTACAGTGGAGGTCATTCCATGTTCAATTCCAACCTTTGAAAAGATGTGGTGTAACAAATAGGCAATTGTTGTCTTTCCATTGGTTCCTGTGATACCTGCAGTAAATAATTTTTCAGAAGGATAATCAAATATAAAATTTGAAATTTCAGCCATATTTTTTCTCACATCTTCACTCTGAAGCCAGCATATATTTTGAAGCATACGTTTTCTTTCACTTAAAATAGAAACTGCTCCCCTTCTTACGGCATCTTCTATGAAATCATTCCCATCAAACTTTTCCCCCCTTATCGCCACAAAGATATCACCTCTCTTAACCTTTTTTGAATTGTAATTTATCCCATCCACAACAACACCATCACATCCACTAACAGAATGTATAAAAACCCTTTTTAAAATTTCACTTACCTTTTTTCCCATTTTATTTTTTCCTATTATCAGTCAACCTATTCTCCTTAGATAACACCCTGCTGGTAAAATAAATGGTACAGGGAGTTCCCTTTTTAACAATTGCTCCCGGAGGTGGATCCTGTCTATAGGCAATGATTTTATTCTCGTAATACCCTCCTCCCACGGATTCATTGAAAATATCCACATCGCGCAACTCTTTTATGGTAAGACCACTCTCATAACATTTTTTTATACATTCCCTCTTTGTTAAACCTATGAAACTACACACAACGACACTTTCTTCGGGATCCAACTTTTCATGAAATTCAATCACCTTTTCATTAGAGGAAATATCATCATCCATAAAAGTGGTCTCTGTAAATTTCAAATCCTTTGAATCTATTTCCCATTCATCTTTACCACCATTATTTTTAGATATTATCAAGTCTTTGAAATCCTTTTCTTTCTTCTCTTTATTCCTTTTAAATTCCTTATTTCTATCCGGAGAAATGTTTAAAACTTCAAAATACTTTTTAACAATTTCCCTGAATATTGGAGCGGCTACTTCTCCTCCATAAATGCCATTTTTCGGTGAATCCAGAAAAACCCCAACCACAAAAGATGGGTTGTTTGCTGGTGCAAAACCTACAAAAGATGCGAAATAATCTTCTTTGGAATACTTACCACTTTTTTTATCAAAAATTTCAGCCGTTCCAGTTTTCCCGGCAATCCAGTATCCATCAATCGAAGCCCTTCTGCCTGTACCTTTTTCTACAACCTGAATCAAAGCTTCCTTTATCTTTCGAGTAGTTGAGTTATTTAAAATCCTCTTCCTATAAATTCGAGTAACCTTTACCACCTTTCCATCTGGACCAAATATCTTCCTTACAAGATGAGGTTTAACAAGGTATCCACCATTTGCAATTGCACAGTAAGATCTCACCATCTGAAGAGGTGTAACCCCTATTCCCTGCCCCATTGAAATGTATGCCACTGAAATATTATTCCACAATCTATAATCCCTTAATAGCCCCCTACTTTCACCTGGAAGGTCTATTCCAGTTTTTTCTCCAAATCCAAATTTTTTCAGAAAGTCATATATTGTTTTATCTCCAACTTTCAAAGCCATCTTTATTATTCCCACATCTGAAGAAAACGCCAAAATATCTTCCACCGAAAGGTTTTCAAAGGAATGGTGGTCCCTTATGGTACAATTAAAGAGTTTTATCTTACCATTTCCACAATATAGGTAATCATTTAAATCAAAAACATGTTTTTCAAAAGCAGCAGCGAGAGTAATAACTTTAAAAGTAGAACCCGGTTCAAAAACATCAGTTATGGCAAAATTTTTTAAAGCGTTTACATCCTTTCTTCTGATATTTCCAGGATTGAAATAGGGATAACAAGCAAAGGAAATTATTTCCCCAGTATAGGGATCCATCACAATTGCAGTTCCCCTTTTCGCCCTTGCTCTTTTAACGCCCATCTCAAGCGCCTGTTCCGTTATGTACTGTAGCCTCATATCAATTGTTAGAGAAAGGGTATCTCCAGGTATGGGCTTCTTAGATTCCACCTGTTTCAAAACTCTACTTAAGGCATCCCTCTTGTAAAATATTATTCCATTACTACCTTTTAAATAATTTTCATATTCATATTCAAGTCCCAATAAACCCTTCTCACAGCCTTTATCAAACTTTACTGCACCGAGCACATGACTTAACAAACTCCCCTTTGGATATTCTCTCTTAAATTCTCCCATGAGATAAATTCCAGGAATCTTTTTTTTTCTTATTTTCTGGGCAATATCAGAACTTATAAATCTTTTCAAACACCTAAACCCCTTTTTTTTAGAAATTCTTTTATAAATATCATCAAAGGATACAGAAAGAACTTCAGAAAGATATTTTGCCACTTCTCTTTTATTTTCAATATTTTTCACATCTGCATAGACAGAATACATTTTTTCACTACTTGCCAATCTTTCCCCATTTCTATCCAGAATATCTCCCCTTCGAGCCAATTCAAATCTGAAGTATGAATTTTGTACCTTTAAAATTTTTTCATAGTGCTTTTTAAGGTCCACTTTTAAATGAAAAATTCTCTCTCCCACCACAACAAACCACACCATTGAAAGAATTAAAAAAAGGTAAACCCTTCCATACTTTACCGGCATTTCCCATTAATCCTTTGTGTTAATGTTTTTTTAAGTTATAGGCTATTCTCTCAGAAAGCGAGCCACTGCTTTCAAGGACAACTATCTCTTCAGGCGTTGCAAATCTCAATCCAAGTTCCCTCATTTTTTTACTTAAATTTTCAGGCGAAGTGAGTTTGGAATATTCAATGCTATTTAAAGTGTATTCCTGTATTAAAAAATTCTCCTCCTGTTTTAAAAGGGCTATTTTTCTATTGAGATCGCTTATTTTTATGGAGTAGTAAGAAACACCTATTACTGGAATAAAAAGTGAAAGGGCTACAACAAAAAGAGTGAGAACATAGGAAAACTTCTTAAAATTTCCTTTTTTAATGCTTCTCCTTTTTTTGAACTTTACATCTCCTCTTCTAAAACCTCTCTGGAATAAAAAGATAATAATTTTTGTACCTGACATATTCTAACCTCCCGGGAAGATATATATTCATAACTTTTCCACCCCCCTCAATTTTGCACTTCTCATTCTTCTATTTTCCTTAACATCATTGAAAGAAGGCTTTAGTGGAAAAGGTTTGAGAATTTTAATTATCTTTTCCCTTGGACACCTACAAAGATCTGCAGGTAAGCCACAAACACATTTTCCGGCAAGGAGATTGAAAGTTCTCTTTATTATCCTATCTTCAAGGGAATGAAAAGAAATGATGATTACTCTTCCTCCAGATTTTAAATTATTTTTTATAAAATTTATTAAAAACCTATCAAGGCCATCAAGTTCACCATTGACGGCAATCCTAAGAGCCATGAAAACCTTTGTTGCAGGATGTATCTTCTGTCTTTTATAAATGGGTTTTACCCTCAAAACAATTTCTACAAGTTCTCTGGTGGTATTTATGGTCTTAAATCTTCTTTCCTCTACTATTGCTTTTGCAATTATATCTGCCTTTTTCTCCTCCCCATACTCCCTAAATATTTTCGCCAATTTTTCTTCCGATAAAGTATTTACGAGATACCTTGCATCTATCTCCTGCGATTTATCCATTCTCATATCAAGTGGTCCATTGTGGAGTAGAGAAAAGCCTCTATCACCCTTTAAAAGTTGAAGAGTTGAAACGCCTAAATCAAGCAACAATCCATCCACCTCATCTATTTCCATCTTTGTTAAAATTAAAGGCAGATTTTTAAAATTTTCTTTTATAAAAATAACCCTCCTCAGGTAATCCTTACACCTTTTTTTTGCAAGATTCAAAATTTCCTCATCCCTATCAATTGCTATTACCTTTCCATCAACAAGTCTCTTCAAAATTTCACAGGTATGGCCTCCATGCCCTGTGGTACCATCCACAAATATTCCTCTATTTTTACCACCAAGAAGCCATTCTACTGCTTCCACCTTAAAAACTGTTTTATGTTCCATGTTATCTATCATAGTCTCAAATCTTCCAACTTTGGATTGTCAAGATATTCATCATCTTTAAACATTAAACTTTCGGCAAGTTTTTCAAAATACTCTTCCTTATAAATATAGATGTAATCCATATTTCCTACCACTGAAAGGTTCTCTCCGCTTTTTATCTCAAATGTATCTTTTAACTTTTGTGAGAATCCGACCCTTCCCTGAGAATCTATTGCAAATTCATCCACGGTATAGGAAATTAAAGTGAGCATATTTTTCTTCAATTTTTTGTCATCTAATCTTGAGATTTTTACAAGTTCCTCTTCCCATATATTTTTAGGATAGAGATTAATTCTATCCCTTGAAAGCATGACCATTATCACCTCTCCATTTGAGACCTCAAACAACTCCTTCCTGAAGCGTGCTGGTATTTTAATTCTCCCTTTGTCATCAACCTTTGTTGTAAAGTTACCTATAAACATCTTTTACTCCACTTTAGTCCACCATAGTCCACAACTATATAATATGAATTAAAAGATAGAATGTCAAAGAAAAAAAATGTTTTTTTTCACTTTTATTTATCGAAATAAAAAAAAGATTGACTTACAACGACTTATGATTAAATATTATTCTTAAATTTAATGGGAGAAATTTTATGGAAACGGGAATCATAGGATTAAAACAATCTGGGAAAAGCACCATTTTTAACATTCTGACAAATAATTTTCAAGATCACTTCCCGGGCAAAAAGGAAAAAAAAGTTGGAATAGCCACAGTTTTTGATGAGAGAATTAAATTTTTAAGTGAAATATACAAGCCTAAAAAAACCACTTATGCTCAAATTGAATATGTGGACATGCCCGGTGTAAAAGAGGGCGATATGAAGGAATCCTTTTTCACTTCAAGTTTAAGAAACGTGGATGCCCTTATGAATGTTGTTCAGGCATTTGAAACCGAAATGATTTCTCACCCTTCAGGTTCCATAAATGTTTTGAGAGATATTGAAAACCTTGAACTTGAATTGATCTTTTCAGACCTTTTCCAGATAGAAAAAAGACTTGAAAGAATTGAAAAGGACTTAAAAAAGATAAAGGATAAAGATCTTGAAAGGGAACATGAGCTATTAAAAAAATTTAAAGAATTCCTATCCCAGGAAAAGCCTCTTAGAAACATTGAACTTTCTGAAAATGATGAAAAACTTATAAGGGGATATACCTTTTTATCCATAAAACCAATTTTACACATTATAAACATCAATGAAAGTGACCTTGATAGGATAAAGGATCCAGTAAAATTCTTTGAATTAGAAGAATATGCAAAAAATCCCAGGACAAGGATAATGACAATATGTGCAAAAATAGAAGAGGAAATAGCTCAACTTCCACCTGAAGATAGAAAATTATTCATGGAAGATCTGGGAATTGAAAAACCTGCAAAAGATAGATTAATAAGAGAAAATTACTCTCTTTTAGGACTCATATCCTTTTTTACAGTTGGAGAAGATGAAGTAAAGGCCTGGACCATTAAAAAAGGTACAATAGCCAAAAAGGCAGCAGGAGAAATTCATACAGACATTGAAAAGGGTTTTATTAGGGCAGAAGTGGTAAAATTTGAAGATTTTAAAAAGTACAAATCCATGCAAAAAATAAAGGAATTGGGACTTATGAAACTTGAAGGTAAGGAATATGTAGTGGAAGATGGTGACATAATAAACTTTAGATTTAATGTATAAAGTTGGAACCTTTTCCAAAAAAATTCGTGTAAAAAATTTAAAAATCTGGTAGGGAGTGAAAAAAGATGAAAAAAGTAAGGATTTTAATTCCATTCCTTGTTATGGCTCTAATCGTCGGTGTGGGAATAGGTTCCATGACCACCAAAAATATTTTAGCCAATACATCCCAAAAGGGAAAAATGCAGCCCCTTCAGTTTAGCAAAAATATAAACCTCATGGAAGGCTTTTCAAAAGTTGCCCAGCTCATCAAACCGGCTGTGGTAAATATAAATGTTAAATCAAGGGTTAAGATATCCTCCTTTCACGGATTTCCATTTGGAGATGAATTTTTTAAGAAGTTCTTCGGAACTCCTCAACCGCAATTCAAGGACTATGTTCAAAGGGGCATTGGATCCGGTGTGATAGTTGACCCAAGTGGATACATTATAACGAACAATCATGTGGTGGAAGGTGCAGATGAAATTGTAGTAAAAACAGCGGATAAAAAAGAATACAGCGCTGAAATTGTGGGAACAGACCCAGACACCGATCTTGCCGTTTTAAAAATAAAGGCATCAAAACCACTTGCCTATGCGAAACTTGGAGATTCTGACAAAATGCATGTTGGAGATTGGGTAATTGCAATTGGAAGCCCATTTGGTTTGAGTCAAACAGTTACTGCCGGCATTATCAGTGCTAAAGGCAGAGTTTTTCTATCCCAATCTCTTTTCAGTGATTTTCTCCAGACAGATGCAGCAATAAATCCTGGAAACAGCGGTGGTCCACTTGTAAATATGAAGGGAGAAGTCATAGGTATTAACACTTTCATTGAATCAAGGACTGGAGGTAATATAGGTATAGGATTTGCAATCCCCACAAGTATGGTAAAAAATGTATACCACCAAATATTAAAATATGGAAAGGTCTTAAGGGGACGCCTCGGCATCTATATGAATACACTTCCAATGACAGAAGCAATGGCAAAATTCTTTGGACTTAAAAAACCTGAAGGAGTAATTGTCACAGATTTAGATTCAAATAATAGCCCTGCTAAAAAGGCAGGAATAAAGGCAGGAGATGTCATCGTTGAATTTAACGGGAAAAAGGTAGATGGTCCTGATACCCTGAGAAAATTAGTTGCAAATACCCCCCCTGATTCTGAAGCAACTGTGAAGGTAATAAGAAAGGGAAAGGAATTAACTTTCAAGGTAAAATTAGCTGAAAGAAAACTTGTGGCTCTTGCAAAGAATAAGAAGAGTTTTGACATAGATGAAAATACATCTAAGAAAAAGCCTGAAATTGGACTTGTGGTTGAAGACATATCCCCACAAATAGCTGACCAACTTGGAATTAAAGAAGATGAGGGAATAATTGTACAGGAGGTAAAACCTGGATCCATTGCTGAAGATGCTGGACTAAATAAAGGGGACATAATTAGCGAAGTAAATGGAAAGAAAATCACATCTGCCATTGATTTTGTAAATATCATAAAAAAACTGGAAAGTGGAAAGTCTGTTGTGATAAAATTTTATAGGGTAGTAGGGAGAAATAAATATACCTTCTATACATCTATTAAGAAACCTTAATTTGAGCTACCCCTCTTAAAGACCTCCTCTCTGCCCCATCCACTTTAAAGTGGGTGGGGTTTTTTATATTACTTTTCCATAAAAAGTGATATCATAATTATGAAAAAATTGGACTTTAGGGAAAATCTATCATCTTTTAAATTGGAGGTATATATGAAGACAAGAATGTTAAGCCTTGGATATGTATTAAACGCAAACCTCACAAATTATGATCTAAAGGAAAGTTATGAACTGGTATCCGCAAAGGATTTAAAAGTTATCCCTCAAAGTGAACTTCTAAATACAGGTGTTGATGTTGGACTAATGAGGCTTCACATTCACGATGCCCCTGAAAGAAGAAAGTGGCTTGGTCTCAGAGAAGATAAAAATTATGAAATACTTGTTGTATTTGCTCCAACTCACATTCACACAATATCAAAGGAAAATAATACTAAGGATGTAATTAAGGTAAAATATGGCAAATACTTTAACATTGAAAAAGATGAATCAGCAGGCGGTTTTACCTACAAAAAGATGTTTGCAAACCTGATTCCAAAGGGTGCCCTAACCTTTGATGTACAACTTACGGAAATAGACAACAACAAAGTTGATCCAGATGGACTTGAAATCTTATTGAAAGACACTGGTATAGGTTCAGTCTTAGATCTTGCCCCCATAAACCCAATTAGTTACATTCAACTTGCTTCAAATGTCATAAACAGGATTCAAGAGGTATTTGGGTCAGATAAAGCTGGAGATGATCCCCTGTGGAACGATACACTTGTAATTGAGGCTAAACCTACTATTCCCGGAAGTTATAAGTTAAGGGAGGGATTTTATGCCATAGTGGAAGGAAAGGATCAATTTGATTTTTCAAAGGTATTTTACCATCAAAATAAGTTGGTGGATAAATGGACGCATCAAGAACTTGCGGCAAATTATTTAATTTTTTCAATTGGGAAAAGTATTAAAAATATATAAAGTATTGAGGTGAAAAAATGGTGAAAAAAATCTTAGTTCTAATTTCCCTATATCTTTTAACATCTATTTTTATTTTATCAAAACCACTGGAGGAAATTGTGAAAAGCAATAACAAAATGGCAGTAAAACTTTTAACACTCATTGAGGAAAAAAATGGTGGGGAAAATATTTTCATATCTCCATTTAGCATCAATTCAGCAGTCTCAATAACATTACTGGGGGCAAAGGGAGAAACGAAGGAAGAAATGCTAAAGGCCCTTGAAATTTCAGAAAACGAAGCAAACTACCATAAAGATTTTTCAAAAATAATAAATGAAGTTGAAAAAAGTAGCACAAAAGAAACCATATTTAAAAATGGAAATAGATTGTGGGTGGAAAAGGATTTTCACCTTTTGAAAAAATTTGTGGATAAGGTAAATGAATTCTACAAAGGCGGCATATCAAGTGTAGATTTTAAAAATAACCTCAAAAGTGCCATTGAAGAAATAAACAATTGGGTAATGGAAAAAACTGCCAATAATATCAAAGACTTACTTAGAGAATCTGATCTTGACAATTCCACAAGACTTGTCATAACAAATGCAGTCTATTTTAAGGGCACCTGGGAGAAGGAATTTAAAGAAGAAAATACTCTGTCAGATATTTTCCACCTCGAAAGTGGGGAAGAAAAAGATATTAAAATGATGTTCAATAAAGGTCATTATCTATATGGTGAAAATGAAAAGTGGCAGATTCTGGGAATGAAATACAGAGGAAACAACTTTATAATGTTCATAATCCTGCCCAAAAAAGGGAAAAAAGTTATGGATATAAGTAAAGAGATAGCAAAGAATGGATTATCAAATAGCATCAACTCCCTATCCCATGAAAATGTTGAAGTTTACATACCAAAATTCAAATTTGAAAAGAGATATTATCTGAAAAACTACCTCATGAAAATGGGAATAAAAAAGGCATTTTCAAGCAATGCTGATTTTTCAGGCATCACAGGAAAAAAAGACCTCTTTATAGATAAAGTTATTCATCAGGCAAAAATAGAAGTAAATGAAAAGGGTTCAGAGGCCGCAGCAGCCACCGCAATTTCCATGAAACTGACATCTGCCGCCCCAATCTTTAATGAAAAGAGAATTATATTTAAAGCAGATCATCCATTTATATTTTTTATAATTCACAAAAATACAGGGGAAATAATTTTTGAAGGAGTTTTTAACAAGCCATAGTTTTATTTATAGAGAAAGAGTAGTATAATAAAGTGTAAAACATGTTGAGGTAAAATTATGAAAGAAATAAAAAAGATTTTATATCCTGTTAGTTTTCAAAAGTATACTTTTCCAATATTTGAAAAAATATTAGAACTAAAGCACTTTGGATTAAAAGAAGTGATTTTGCTATATTTTGTGGAAAGTTATAAGTTCTCCAACTTTATCTCAGAAGAGTTTATATCAAAAATAATTGAAGATTGGAAAAAACTGGCAGTGGAAAAATTAATGGAATATGAAAAAACCGCTAAGGAAAATGGAATTCAAACAAAAGTTATAGTCCTTGAAGGAAACCCAAGATGGCAAATATTAAAAATTGCCGACGAAAATAAAGTTGATGCAATCATAACAGGTTTTCAGGGAGATGCCTTATATACTGATTGCTATCTGGATGCCAATTCTGAACTTATCCTGAGAAGCTGCAAATACCCAGCCTTTGTCTTTAGAGGTTCTGAAAATATAAATCCAGAAAATGGGAAATTATATGATTGGCGTAAAATTCTCTTTCCAACGGATTTTTCTGAATTTTCTCTAAAAGTAATGGATTACCTTCCAATGTTTCCAAAAGGAGGTCTTGAAAAAATAGAAGTCATACACATTCAGGATGAAAACTTATTTAAACATCTAACGCCAGATACAATTGACAACTATTGCGATAAAGACAAAAAAAGGATGGAAAATATTAAATTAAAACTAAAAGAAATGGGATTCAAAGATATAATCACCAATATATACTCAGGAACACCCCACAAAATAATAATTGAAGAATCCAAGAAGTTTCCGGAAATGCTTATCATAATGGGTTCAAGGGGAAAAAGTGCTTCTTTTCAAATGCTTTTTGGAAGTACAACAGAAAGAGTAGCAAGAATGTCCAAATCGCCAATTTTAATTATTTAATTTACACATATGGGAGGATTTAATGTTTGACGAAGCACTTGCAAAAATTATTAAAAAAAATGCAAACAACATAACAACTAAATTAATTGAAGCAATCAAAACCCATCCAAGAACTAAATACTATCACAATTTAGAACCAGATCTACTGAAAGAGAGAGTACTTGACATATGTAAAAATTTTGATGATTGGATAATAGATAGAACGGAAGAACAGATGAAAAGAATATATCTTAATTTTGGAAGAATAAGGTACAGAGAAGGAGTTCCCCTGGAACAACTGATATATGCCATTTTTCTCACAAGAAAATATATAACATCCATTCTTCACAACATGGCAAGTGAAGAAAATCCACTAAAAATATACCAATTACTTGAATTCATAGAAATGATATCAACCTTCTTTGAAGAAATGGTGTATTTCATATCCCTTGGATATAAAAAGGAAAAAATTTTTCAAGAAACTGGAGAAGAAGATGAAGAAGAACTCTAATTACTCTGAAAAAGAGAGGAGAAAATTTATAAGGATAAAAAAAAGTGGCAGAATAAAATTTCAAAAGATAAACCCCGAAAAACTTGAAGACACAAACATAAAAAAGGCAAAGGATGGACTCTATAAAAATATATCCCCCCATGGACTCATGTTTGAATCAAGTGAAAAATTTGAAAAGGGAGATGTACTAAAACTTTATCTATATCTAAAAGATTGGATGGATCATTTTCCAGAAGAAAAAGAACTTTTGACAATTGAATTTAAGGGAAAACCTATAAAATTAATAGGTAATGTAGTTTACTGTGAAGAAATAGATAACAGAAAATATCAAATAGGGGTTGAATTCTTCGAAATAGACCAGCAAATTAGCAAAAAACTCATGCAGATAATCAAACAGGAATTTTCATGATAAAATTAATTCTCTTTGATCTTGACGATACTTTATACGACTCGGAAGAATACATAAAAAGTGGTTTCAAAGCTGTAACATCTTATGCAGTTGAAAAATATGGAATAGATCCAGATACCTTTTATTCCTTTTTGTATACACTACGTAGAAAATATAAAGAAAAAGAAATTTTTTCACATGTAATAAACTTTTTTTCTCTGGATCCATCCACTGTAATTGAATTTATTTCTGTCTTTAGATCCCACAAGCCCCGGATAAATTTATATAAAGGTTATAGGAATATTCTTAAAGATTTAAAAACTGTATACAAACTGGCACTATTAACAGATGGCGATGTTCAAGTGCAGACAAAAAAAATAGAGGCTTTAAGAATAAAATCTATTTTTGATAAAATCTTCTTTACAGCAAAATTTCCACATAGTAAGAGAAAACCCTCCCCCTTTTGCTTTACAATTATAGCAGATGTTTTTAAAATCAGCACAAATGAAATTATATACGTAGCAGACAACCCATTTTTAGACTTCATAGGTGCTAAAAAAGCAGGTGTATTTACGCTAAGGGTTTTAACAGGGGAATTTAAAGATCTGGTAGTTCCCTCTTACTATGACGCCCATTACAGAATTGAAGATATTTCAGTTATAAAACACTATATCACTGACTATTTTTAAATGCATCACCTAAAACTCTGTGGTAAATTGAATCCACATGCTTAAAATAGTAATTTAAATTGAAGATCTCTTCAAGTTCCTTCTCTGAAAGAAATCTTTTAATATCCTCATCCTCTTTTAAAAGAGACAGAAAATCCCCCTTTCCCTCATAGACCTTCATTGCATTTCTCTGTACGTATACATAAGCATCTTCACGTAATACTCCTTTATTAACAAGCCTTAGTAAAAGTTGAGAACTAAAAATTAGATCCTTTGTCAATTTTAAATTCTCTTTCATTTTATCTACGTATACATACAGGTCCCTTAAAATCAGATAAATTCTCTTAGTAAGATAGTGCAATAAAGTTGTGGCATCCGCCAGAACAATCCTTTCCACAGAAGAATGGGAAATATCTCTTTCATGCCATAAGGCCTGATTTTCAAGGACAGATTGTAAATATCCCCTCAAAACTCTTGCAAGACCACAAATTTGCTCACATTTAACAGGATTTCTTTTATGGGGCATAGCAGATGAACCCTTTTGACCCTTTCTAAAAGGCTCTTCTACCTCTCTTACTTCTGTCCTTTGTAAATTCCTGATTTCAAGTGCAATTTTCTCGAAGGTTCCACCAATTATCGCAATTACAGAAAGATAATATGCATGTCTATCTCTCTGCAAAATTTGGGTTGAAATTTTTGCAAAATTAATTCCCAATTTTTTACATACTATTTCTTCCACAATTGGTGGTAAATTTGAAAAGGTTCCCACAGGACCTGAAATTTTTCCACATTCAACATCTTTAGAGGCATTGTTAAACCTCTCCAGATTTCTTCTCATCTCTTCATACCAGAGGAGGAATTTAAGTCCAAAGGTCATTGGTTCAGCGTGAATACCATGCGTCCTACCCACTACAGGAATATCCTTATATTCAATAGATTTTTCCTTCAAAAGATTGAGCAACTTTTCCAATTCCTCCTTAATAAGTGAATTTGCATCCTTTAACCTGATTGCCTGAGCGGTATCCACAACATCTGTTGAAGTAAGACCAAAATGTAAATATCTGGATTCTTCACCAAGACTTTCTGCTACAGATGTAGTAAAAGCTATTACATCGTGATGGGTTATCTCTTCTATTTCAGAAATTCTTTTAAGATTAAACCTTCCATTCTCCACAATTTTCTTTGCTTCTTCAAGTGGTATTATTCCCAATTCTCCCTCAACTTCAGCCACCGCTTTTTCCACCTGAAGCCACTTTTCAAATTTATTTTCTTCACTCCATATCTTTCTCATCTCTGGAGTTGAATATCTTTCTATCATAAGTTCCACCTCTAAAAAGTTATAATTTGGGAAATTTTCTTAGGCAAAATACACTCAAGGGAAAAATCCTTTTTGAATCTCGTTTTTAAAACTGAAAGGGCATTTTTATAGACAATTGAATGGGTGTTGTTGGTCCTACTTATATGTCCCAGAAAGATCTTCTCACATTTTCCATCAAATTCATTTTTAAAGAAAGATGCCACATCATTATTACTCAAATGTCCCAGTCTATTTTTTATCCTATATTTTGTAGAAAGTGGATATGGTCCCTCCGTCAACAATTCCTCATCATAATTTGACTCAAGTACAAGGTAATTTGCACCTTCCAATTTATATTTTACAAGTTCAGTCAAATAGCCAAGGTCAAGGGCATAGCTCAATGTCTTTCCATTTATTTTAAATTTAAAACCACATGGTTCAGGTGTATCATGTGGAATTATAAATGATTCCACCTTAACTTTCCCTATTTCAAACATATCTCCGGGTTTAAAAATATTAAAGTTTCCATCCTCAATTTTTAAACCTCTTACAGCTCCATCTACTGTTCCCTTTGTGGAAAAGATAACGGGATTCTCCCTTAAAATAAAAGTTTTCAAACTCCTGATATGATCCACATGCTCATGGGTTAAAATAATAAAATCAATTTTTCTATCTGAGAGGGAAAGTTCATGTAATTTTTCTCTGATATATTTATAACTGTGTCCGCAATCCAGTAAAATTAGCCTTTTTTCGTCAAAAAAAAGAGAACTATTTCCCGAACTACTACTCCCAAGAATAACAAAATTCATAAAAAACCTCCAAAAGATTAAATAACATAAAAAAAGATTTTTAAAAAGGGAAAAAATATATGACCTAAAATCTGTCAGTATAACACTAATACGTCAGAGGAAAAGAAATTCAAAATCAAAAGAAAAAACTTAAAATCGACCTCAAAAGAGAACAACCTGAAAGCATTCATAACAAAGTACAATTTTTCTTCTCTTTCTAAATATCATTTTCAGGTCTGTCCCCATTCCTAAATGCCTTCTGAAGGTTTATAGAAGGGAAATGGAGATGCTTAATCGTTAGTATTTTCCAGGAAACTTTTTTGAGAAATTTTTAATTTTTTCTCTTGCTTGCCCACCCTAAAAGCCATCTAAAAATTTACGAAAATAAATAGAGCCAGACAAAAAAGAAAAAATCTTTCTCTTTCTTATCTATAAACCCATGGCAGGGATTGTGGGGGTAAATTCAGCCTG
>Ga0256842_1000774_pt1 | contig 27684 bp, 23 predicted proteins | sample 4559240metaG_FD_185973 | JGI IMG/M metagenome (GOLD analysis project Ga0256842, IMG submission 185973) | Hydrothermal vent microbial communities from Guaymas Basin, Mexico - 4559-240 | ecosystem: Environmental > Aquatic > Marine > Hydrothermal vents | place: Mexico: Guaymas Basin | collected... | reverse complement strand
GATAAGTGATACTTTAGCCTTTTTTACCACTTTCTTACTTGCCCACCCTATATGCCCCTTAAATGCTAATAAAAGAAAAAGGCCCTCTTCATTTTCACAGTCCAGATCTGGTCTCAATTTGGATTCTCATTTCTATTATTTGCTTTTTTTTAATGTTCTTTCATCTTTCGATATAAATTCATTTTTTTTAAACCTTCAAATTTTCTCTTGCCTGACACCTTTTTTAATCAAATTCAGGTATGTTTCCATCCTCCTATTTCTATCCCCTTAAATTTTTTAAAAAATTCCTCAACTCTTCTGGAAGATCTATTTCTACTGTCAGTAATTTCCCACTAATTGGATGATAAAATTCCAGAAAATAGGCGTGTAAAAAATATCTATTTAAGCCAGAAATAAGGCCTTTATACTTTTTAAATTCCACTCTATTTAAAAAGCCCCTGTCATACAAATCATCTCCCACAACTGGATGGCCAATATGACTTGCATGAACTCTTATCTGGTGTGTACGGCCAGAGTGAATTTCAACATCCACAAGGGTAAAATTTTCCAGAAACTCCTCCGGGGAAAAAATGGTCTTTGCCTCCCTCCCCTGCCTGATGTCCACCGCCATTTTAACCCGGTTTTTTCTATCCCTTCCTATTGGAAAATTTACCTCTACTTTTTGTGAAAGTCTTCCATACAAGAGAGCCTTATATTTCTTTCTTATCTTCCTTTCCTTAAAATATTTCGAAAATTTTTCAAGAACATCTTTTCTGAGTGGTATTATCAATAAACCAGAAGTAAGTTTATCAAGTCTGTGTACAATTCCCGGTCTCAAAGAATCATATCCCGGAAGGGAATTAAAATGATACATTAAAGCATTTGCAAGGGTACCATCATAATTTCCAGGGGCAGGGTGTACAACCATTCCCGCTCTTTTGTTAACTATTGCAAAAAATTCATCCTGATATACAACATCTATTGGTATTTCCTGAGGTTTTGCGCTTAATTCTCTTCTTGGTAAAAGTTCAATCCTCACCTCATCTCCTTCCTTCAACCTGATCCCACCTTTTTTAAATATTTTACCATTGACAGATACCCCTTTTTCCTTTATTGAGGATAAAATCTCATTTCTTGATACTCCTTCAATTTTCTCAGACAAAAAAAGGTCCACCCTTTTATTGACATCCTCTTTACCTACAACAAAGAAAAAGTCTCTCATAATTTAAAAGAGATTTGTAAATTTAAAGAGAAAGGCAAGCAAAACAAAAATTAGCCCTGAAATTCTAAAGGAAAGAATAATTTTGGAACCAGTTTTTGGTATCTCTCCCTTTTTTTTCCATGCATACAGTAGAACTCTTGGCATAATCACAAAATCAAAAACACCTAAAAACAAAAAAAGATAAAAAGGAATCAAATTACCACTCAACTAAATCCTCCACAAAGAAAATAAAAGGGAAGGAACATACCTTCCCCAAAAATTAATCTATTATTTTTACCTTATAACCTTCTTTTACTTCATTACCAGATTCTTTTCTTGCAAGGGACCTATCAGGTTGAACCTTATAAACAACAAGAACACCTATTGGAACATCCTCTGAATAAACCACATTTCCTTTAGAATCCTTTATCACATTTTCCTTTAAAATTTGCAATCTATCGCCAACCCTTATACCATTGTTGGAGCCAAGACTTACAACGATTAAAGAATCACCACTAACCGCAAGTACTTTTCCCGGAACATGTCTCAATTTTTCAAGTGCCTCTTTCCTTGCCCTTTCCTCTTCTTCTTTTAATTCCTTTGCACGGGATTTATGTCTTGCGAGAAAAGAATGATCCATCTTATTTATTATATCGTGAATCGCTTCCATGGTTGCCCTACCAACCATACTGGATAAAAATTCATCAGAGGAGACATCAAGGGCTCCTCCACCGCTTCCCCATCTTCCACCACCAAAACTAAGTCCTTTTCTGCTACACTTTCCTTCACCATAATCTGCGTAAACAGTTTCTCCTGACGTGGCATCCACAATTCTGAAATCTATTCTCACATAAGCCTCTTTTTTCTTATAACCAAGCCCTCCAAAGATTCTGCCACCCCATCCACCACCGCCAATTTTTTTCTTCTTGGCGCCAAAATTTGTCACCTTTGCAAAAAAGTAATATTCAACACCTTTAATGTGTCCCTTTTTAACTGCAGAACTCTGTTCAACATAACCTGATTTTCCAAAATCCACCTCATCCATCAACTCTTTCACAGCAGCCCTTTCAATTATTCTATATTTACCTGTTTTTTGAAGTTCTGTAATAAAGAGATCTGTCAATCCATTTCCAACTGTTGAATTATAGTAATTTGGGGGATTCTCAAAAGTTTTAACAGCAATTACAGGTTTAGAAAAACTTTCAGTATTTCCCTCATCTTGAGCAAGAAAAAATGAAAAAAGAAACAAAAATGAAATAAAAATCAAAAACAAACCTTTTTTACCCTTCATAAAAAAACTCCTCCTCACTTTTTATTTTATTATATTATAATTTCACTTTATAAAAAAGTAATTATAAACCACAAATCCATTTTATTAGATAATTATTTACAGGAAAAGGTTCAATGTTTTTTCCCAAAACCTTTACACTAAAAGACAAGATATATTTTCTCATATACCCCTTTCTAAGGCTAAAAATAATTTTAAAAATATTAAGGCCCTTTTTCAAGCATCCCATTCTCACCTTAAAAAACAGTAAATATTTCTTTAAAAAGAAAAAGGAAGAAAATTTGATCTTTTTGGGGACTGAAAATGAAGATGAATTCTTCAAATATATTGAATATTTAAAAGAAAAATTTATAAAAGGGGAGATCAAAAAACCTGAAATCGTCATATTTAAGGCATACTGCGAAAAACCTTTAAATTGTGTATGTAAAAAATCACCAAAAAGCAAGTACTACAAAGAGAAAGCCCAGAGAAGATTTAATGAATTTTGCAATATAACTGGAAAAAAGGTAATATGTAAAACTCCCTACGGTTACTGTAAAGTGGGTGAAACCTTTAAAAGATTAAAGGAAAATGAATTTTTAAAACCTGAAATAGTAATAATGCTCGATGAAAATCAAATGACAGATATATGGGAAGAATTTATGGATTTTCAGGCAAAAAATGGCTACATAAAACCATTTCTTATGGATGTCTGTCCTTTAGCCCACTGGATGGCTGAAATCTCACTATATAGAATTAAAACCCCCATTGGCATAGTTTTTCCTCTTACAAAAAACGTGTGTAAAACCATGAATGACTACATAAAAGCAGATGGTGGAATGAAAAAAGAGGAGACACCAACCTTAATGGAAACCTCCACACAAGAAAAAAAGGAAGAAATCCTCAAAAAATTAAATCTGATCTAAATAAAATTTAACCTATTAAATCTTCAAGATCGTCTTTTAGTTCTCCAGTCCTTTCTACAAACTCTTCTTTCTCGCTTTCTTCAACAATAAAAGGATGATCCACATTGTACTGATCCAGGGCACTCAAAAAATAGGTTCTAATTTCTTCAATGTTTTCTCCTGAATAAAGAAAATCCGCCATATTCCATATGGCCTTTATCGCTTCTGTGGTAGAAAGTTTTAAATCTGTAATTACATCCCCACTAAAAACAAAGGGAGGTGTAAAATCTTTTGCAACCTTTAACTTTTCAATTAATTTCTTATGAAAAGAAGGGTCAACTGATTTCATTTTATCTAAAAACTCATTTATGGCAAGTATTGTGAGATCCTTCTCAGGCGTATCCTTTTCAAGCAATTCTATACCCACTTCAAGGTTATAAAGCCTTGAAATAAAATCAAGTAATAACCCTCCTTTAATCACATCTCCATGCTGAGGAGCAATAATATCAGGAAAGGGCTCAAGTAAAGTTATTCTATTTATTGTCTCCTGAAGTGCCCTCGTGGAAGGCATATATATTTCATGAAATAGAGAAATTCCATCCCAGGACTCCTCAGTGGCATACACCCCTTCGCCATCTTTTCTCGTATCGACACCTGCAAAGAAATCACCTGTAAAGAGAATCTTCGTCTCAAGGTCATAAAACATCATTGCCCCTCTAAAATGACAATAGGTGGCATTTACAAATCTAATTTTATGTCCTGTTGCTTTTATATTTAAGATATCCCCCTTAAAATCCTCAATGGCCATAAATCTGTCTTCAGGAATTCCTCCATACATCTTCAAAAGTCTCCATGTATCAATAGAAGCAAAAATTTTAGCCTTTGGAGCTGTAGCAAGCAGTGCAGGCACAACAGATGTCAAATCGGGATCCTGATGGCTTAAAAAGATTAAGTGGGTGTTTTGAATTCCTCCAAATAATTTTTTTGTGGCAAGAATTAAATTGGGCAGATCCTTCTTCGTACCGGGATCCATAATCATATTTATGGCCTTACCTTTATCATTTGAAAATCTCTTAAAATAAATGTTTCTGTGAAAATCCTTTTCATCACTTCTTACAAGGTAAAAGCCTTTACCAATCTCATAAATTTTCAATTCCTTTGCATCACTCATTTTACTCTCCTAAAATAAAAATAATTTTAATTATAATTCTAAAAATGAATTATAAACATATAACATTTTAAATGTAAAGGAAAAAGCAATAAGATTAAATGCCATTTATAATCCTTTTTTTATCAAGAAGTTCCAAAGTGGTATTTATTACTTCCACCAAATTTTCACTTTTCGCAACTCCCTTACCAGCAATGTCAAAAGCAGTACCATGATCAACTGAGGTTCTCAAAAATGGCAAGCCAAGTGTAATGTTTACGGCATTTCCAAAGGAAAGTAATTTAACTGGTATCATCCCCTGATCGTGAAAGAGGGAAAAAATCACATTGAACTTTCCACCAATTGCTCTTAAATATATGGTATCAGCCGAAAAAGGCCCAAAAACTGCAAGTCCTTCATTTCTACACTCCTCAACTGCAGGCTTAATTTCAAGATCCTCTTCAACTCCAAAAAGCCCAGCCTCACCACCATGGGGATTTAAGGCACAAACTCCTACGGAAACACTTTCTTCATACTTTTTAATTTCTCCATACACAAATTTAATCTTCTTGACAAGGGCATCTTTCTTAATAAGTGTAATGGCTTTAGAAAGTGGAACATGTGTGGTAAAAAGGGCTGTCCACAACTTGCCACTTAAAAAACTCATGGCAACTTCAGGACTGTTGGTAATTTCTGCAATGAACTCAGTATGCCCAGGATAGTGAAATCCACCAAGAGATATGGAACGCTTATTTATGGGACAGGTAACCAGTGCATCTGCAATCTTTGACATGCAAAAATATACACCTTTTTCAATATACTCTATGGAACACTTTCCATAAAGCGCCCTTTCCACACCATAAATTATTTTATTTGGGATATTTTTAAAATCCACAAGACAGGAAAAGTCTGGCTTTGAGGACTCAAATCTCTCAAGGGAAATAACTGGAAGATTAAATTCTATACCAATTTTTCTCGAAATGTCATTAAAGGCCTTAATATCTCCAAGAATATAAAATATCACATCTTCCCTACCCCACTTACCCTCCTTTAAAGCCTTTACAATTATTTCAGAACCAATCCCCGCAGGATCTCCCATTGTTATGGCAATTCTATACATCTCTTCCCACTAAAAGAAATATTATTTCCCGCCCTTTGCTCTCTTCCTGCTCATTTCTAAAATTTGGGACTCCTCAGCCTTGTACATATAGAGAATGCTCGATTTGTAAATTAAAAGATTTGGTTCTCCATCTCTATTCAATTTAATACAATTCTTATCATACCACTCAATAACTCCAAGTAGTTCCTCACCATTTACAAGTACAACACACATGGGGGTTTTATTGTTCATCTGTTTTACATAGTAATAATTTTCAGCATGGGTCTGCTCAGGGGGAACTTTTTTTCTTTGATATGAAGCATATTTAGGAACACCTACAGCAGGAGCATCACCCACCGTTGGTTTTATCAACTTCCTGTTGGTCATAAACCCTCCTTTAATTAGCAAAAAAGCCAAAACTTATTTTAATTATTATATCACAAACTTTTTATTTTAAAGAAATTTTTTCTATTTAATCATCCTCATCCACAACCACATCTTCCCCTTCAACACCATCTTCATAGTGTTTCTCAAACATCAAACAACACATTAACCTACCACAAATACCTGAGAGCCTTGATGTACTCATATTAAGACTCTGTTCCTTTGCTGCTTTTATTGGAATGGTTTTAAATTCTCTCATAAAAGTATTACAACAAAGTATTCTTCCACACCTTCCAATTCCCCCCCTCATTTTAGCCTCATCTCTTACCCCTATCTGTCTCATCTCAATCCTGGTTTTTAAAACCGTTGCCAGATCCTTTACAAGTGCCCTGAAATCCACCCTCCCATCTGCCGTATAGTAAAATATCACCTTACTTCTATCAAAAATATATTCAACCCTTGTTAACTTCAATACAATATTGTGCTTTTTTACAAGATCTAAAAAAACTTTTTTGGCACTCTCCTCCTTATACTTTTTTTTGGCAAAAATACTTAAATCCTTATTATTTGCTATTCTTAAAACTTTATTTTCCTCTGAAACTTCAAAACCTTCTGGCTTTTTGTCATATATGGACAAAACCTTTCCAAATTCCATTCCTCTCTTCGTCTGAATTACACAGTAATCCCCAACCTTTAAACTGATATCTTCATCATCAAAAAGATAGAGGTCCATAAAAAAAGAATCGGCCACTCTTATAAACGCGTATTTATTCATATCCTTCTACATCCCTTTCACTTTTTATAAAAAAAAACAAATTCCACAAAAAAAGATCCCTTTTCAAATTTAAATCCCTATTTTCCTCATAATCAAATAATTTAAAAGAAATCTCAAATAAACGTTCAAAATTCAACCTTTCAGCAAAAAAAACAACTCTTTCCAGTTCATTTAAATAGTAAAGCCCAACATTTGAAAGACGGGTTTTAACTACAAGAATATCCCTTAATAAATAAAAGAAAAATTTCAAAAACTTATCAAATACTTCCTCTTTGACACAAACGCTTTCAATTATTCCCCTTATGGAATAGAGGGGATAATTATTATCCAAACATATCTCAAGAAATGTCAAGGTTTTATTTTGAAAGGAGTGAATTTCTTTTCTGTCAAAATCCACAATTTTCCCGGGACTACCATCCAGAAAAAGTGCATAGGACAGTGCATCTTCATAGGGAATATTTTTTTTAGTTGAAAGAAATCTTGCCAGTTCTTCATTTTTAAGGGGTAAAAATTCAAAAATTTGACATCTGGATCTTATTGTAGGAATTATGCCACTTAGTTTTGAAGTTATCAAAAAAAAGATTACATCCTCTGGCGGTTCTTCAAGGGTTTTTAATAAACTATTTGCCGATTCACGATTCATTTTTTCTGCAGAGTCAATAATTATTATCCTCTTCTCAGATTCAAATGGAGAGAGAGAACATTTCTTAACCACTTCCCTTATTTGATCAATCTTTATAAAATTTCCTTCAGGCCTTACAACAGTCAAATCCAGAAAAGATTCATCCTCTATTCTTTTACAATTTTTACACTCTCCACAAAAGAATAAGCCACTACCTTTATTTTCTAAACAATTAATGGCCTTTGCAATTGATTTTGCTAAATAAAACTTTCCTAAACCATCCCTACCACAGAACAAAAATGCCGGTGGAAACTCCCCCTTTTCCAATAATCTTTCAAAATAATGTACAATTTTTTCATTGCCAAAAAAATTAAACTTCATCTTTCATTTTCTCTTCCACAATCCTGACAATCTCCCTATGTATCTCATGCCTATCCCTATTTCCACGAATTAGGTATACCCTCTCAGGCTCTTGATTCGCTATCTTTAAATATCCATTTCTAACCCTCTCAAAAAAATCCCTTTCTTTTACCTCTATTCTATCACCTTCAGTAAGCCTCTTAAAGGAAACTTCCACTGGAAGATCCAATAAAAATGTAATATGTGGCTTAAGGGTAATACCAGATTTTATAGCCATATCAAGTACAATATCAAGGGGAATTTTTCCTCCATATCCCTGATATGCAACTGTTGAATCCTGAAATCTATCACTTATTACAAATACTCCCTGTTCTAAATTTGGAAGAATAACATTTTCTATGTGATAGACCCTATCGGCATACATTAGTAAAAGTTCACACATGGAGGAAATTTTAAATCTCAAATCCTTGAAAATCCTTTCTATTCCGACGCCAAAATCACTACCACCGGGTTCTTTTGTAATAAGTACATTCTTTCCCTTTTTTAAAAGGTAATCCCTTAATAATTCTATTTGAGTTGTCTTACCGCATCCATCTATTCCCTCAAAAGTTATAAACACTTTTTTCTACTTTCCTCCTGAAGAAAACATCTTCAAAATCTTCTCCTTAATTTTATTTTCAAATATATCCCTTTCATTCCTGCCAAGTGACTCTTCAATTGCTCTGAAATAAGAAGTCAAAAGAGAAAAAAGAGCCCTGATGAAAAATTCCTCATCCTTCCCACTATTTACAAAATTCAATTTAAAGATATCCTCATTAATTTTCCCGGATATAGATGGAGATATATCTCTAAAAACATCTGGAAACTCACCTGAAACTTCATTAAAATATTTTATCAGGATATTCCCGGAAATTGTTCCAATTCTCTTACTTAAAAAGAGAAAAAGTTCCTCAAAAACTGAATTGAATATTTTAATCGCATAGGATATCTCAGAAAAATCTCCTGAAATTAAACTGAGTTTATATGTCTCCTGCTTTATTGACCTCAACACATCTATTGTTATAAACCCCGAAAGGATCCTAACAGTATCAAAGTCCTTCAAAAGGCTCTTTCGCAAAATTTCCCTTACCTTTTTTCCATTGGAAAAGGAAGCTATGTCCATCTCCTCTGAAGTCAATTCAAGTTCCTTTAATTTCTTATCAAAATTTGGAGCCTTCACAATAACATTATCAAGGGAACCTATTACCTTGTTTAATACTTGAAAATCAGTTATTCTCTTTACTCCATTAAAAATTAAATTGGAAGATGTTATATTAAGTTTTATGCTTTCCTTTTTCTTTTCAGCCTTAATAAATTCAAAGGATCCTTCACTCCAATCAAAAACTGAAAAAATTATAGATTGAACCTGCTTTTGAACTGCCTGAACCAGTTCGTTGACATCTATTATCTTTTCCTTAAGGAGCACCTGACCATGTCTTACGCCGGGAACAACTTTCTTGGAAGTTTCAATATACTGTTCAAGTGTTATTATACCTTCCCTCAAAAGCACATCCCCCAGACTATCCCTTTTTAAATTTGAATAAGCAAAAAGGATTTTACCTTCCTCAAAGTAAATCTTCTTCTTAATGTTATAAAGTTGAAGTACAAGCATTCCCGTGGCTTCACTCATACAGATTGAATGTAAAATTTCAGGTAAGGTGTTTACCTTTAAACTTCCTCTGTATATCACCTCTTCACCTGCTCCAATCCTTTAAAAATTTAATTTCAAGAATCTTCACCTTTTTCAAAGGATGCTCCTTCAACCTTCCACTACCCCGCTTAAGATGAGAAATTTTCTTGACCACATTCATACCATCAACCACATAGCCAATAATAGTAAACTTTCCATTCCATTGAGGAAAATCCCTTAAACATATAAAAAATTGACTTGAGCCATTGTTGTCTCCGACTGGATGGGCAATTGCAACAGCAGACTTAACCATTTTTAAATTATTTTTTTCAAGGGGAACACTTTCCTCATAACTCCCAGTTCCATCGTTATACAAATTCCCATCTTTACTTAATGGATCTCCACCCTGAATTAAAACATCCGGGATAACCCTGTGAAAGGAAGTACCAATATAAAATCCATTCACACATAATTTTTTAAACAATCTCACACTTTTTGGACTTTTTTCAGGATACAGTTTTATGACAATATTCCCCATATCAGTTTTCAAAAGTACAATATTCTCAGCAGGTATTTTCACTTCCTTTTCCACATCTAAAAACTCAAGAGGAGATTTTTTACTATTCTTTCTCTCATTTTTTCCACATGATATTAGAAGAAACAGGAGGAACAAAAGAAACAATACCTTCTTCATAAAAATCTCCTACTGTACATTAAAATTTTCATTACTCTTCTTTACCAGAACACCTTTTCTCTCAAGGCTTGCAACAACATCGTCCAATTGCTGTTTTAACTTAACAAGAGAACCTATAGAAAGCCCCAATCTGATAAAAACATTTGACTGTAGATAGTCATCAGGTTGCAAATTATTTGTTTCCATCTTTCTATTTATATCTATTACATCCTTCAGATCCACAAAACCCACATCAATAACCACATCCATATCAACCTGCGATATGGAAAAGTGATTTGCAAATCTCACATTACTTGCACCATCTTTGTAAACCAATTTTACTGGAATATTTCTTTTCACTGCCATAAAAAACTCCTTTTATTTTATTTATTTCCTAAGTTTTGATTTTATACCACTTTTCTTCTCCATTAACATCATTTTTTCTTTTAATTCCTTTTCTTTCCTTTTTCTTCTATTCCCATCTATATATTTTGAAGAAATGGAATTCAAAATATCAAGTGCTTTTTTATAATCCTCCAGGAACTCATAACAATCTACAAGTAAAATTTTTGCCTTCTCAGAAATTTCTGGATATCTCCCCTCACAATTGGAAATGGTCTTTTTCAAAAACTCAATGGAAGAGGAAAAATTTTTATTCATGTAATAAATTATTCCTATGTTAAATAAAATTTTACATCTATAATCCAGATATGGATTTTCTCTCAAAAGCCTCTTTAAACCTATTAAAGCCTTCTCAAATTTTTTCTGATTTTGATATAGTTCCAATATTTTAAAAGTGATTTTGACGATTTCCCTTTTTCCATTGGAAAGAGACCGCCCCTTTTCAAGAAAAGAAATGGCCTTATCATAATCGCCAATGGCTTCATACACTTCAGAAAGAGATAGATATACCTTCTTCTTTTCACTTTCACTTTTTGCAAACTTCAGTGCCTTTTCATACGAATCAATACCCTTCTGATATTTCTTCAAAGAGTAAAAATATATATCCCCAAGTAGTGAATAGTATTTCCATTTTTCCTCCGGAGAATTTACCCTTTTTAAAATTTCATCAATTGTGTTAATAGAATTAAAATATTCCCCCCTTGACATTTCCAGATAAAGTTGAGATTTATAATCATCCAATCCTTTAACCCTCAAGGCATACCACCCCAGAATTAAAAGGATAGAGATCAAGAGAGCAACAAAAGGCAGGTGCAACCAATTTTTCATAAAAGAAAACTTCATTCTCAATCCTTAAGAGGAACAAAACTTAGACTCGTAAGCACATCTCCTTCATTTAGTTTTATAACTCTAACTCCCATGGTGTTTCTTCCCTCGGTCCTCTTTATGGATTCTGAAGTTGTTAAAAGCACCTTCCCATTTTTGGTAATTACAAATACTTCCCCATCTTCCTTTATAAACTTCACTCCAACTACACGTCCAACTTTGGGAGAAACCTTCATGTTTATAATGCCTTTCCCCCCCCTATTCTGCGATCTATATTTACTTTCAGGAGTTCTTTTCCCATATCCAAATTCAGTTACCGTCAATATATCTCCTTCACTGTCTATTGTATCAAATCCTATAACCTCATCATCCCCCACAAGACTTATGCCAATAACCCCCCTCGTTTTCCTACCTGTGGATCTTACCTGCTTTTCACTGAATCTAATCGAAAGCCCATTTCTTGTGGACAGAAAAATGTCCATGTTGCCATTACTCTTTTTTACACCTATTAGTTCATCGCCTTCTGAAATATCAATAGCATATATCCCATTTGATCTGATATTGGAAAACAACTTTATATCCGACTTTTTAACATATCCCTTTTTAGTAACAAAAAAGAGATAACCTTTCTCATCGAGATTTTTTAGGGGCAGGACAGATCTGATATTTTCACCATCTTCAATATTAACAAGCCTTTTTATGACAGTCCCCCTCGATGAAGTCCCCTTTTCAGGGATTTCATAAACATTTAAGAGATACACCTTACCCTTATCAGTAAACACCATTAAATAACTATGGTTTGAAGCCACAAAAATATCTTCCAGAAAATCATCTTCTATGAAAGAGGCTCCCCTTCTGCCCTTTCCACCTTTTTTTTGACTTGAATAACTTTTCACAGGAGTTCTTTTTATAAAACCCTTATGGGTAATTGTTATAACACTGTCTTCATCTGGAATTATATCCTTAATTGATATCTCATCGGTTTCATCCAGAATCTCTGTTCTTCTGCCATCCCCATACTTTTTCCTTATTTCAAGGAGTTCCTCTTTTATAACATTTAAAAGTTTCTTCTCATCTGCTAAAATTCCCTCAAGTTCCTCTATTAATCTGAGTAACTTTCTATATTCCTCCAATAACTTTTCCCTCTCAAGATTTGTAAGTCTCTGAAGTTTCATATCAAGTATTGCCTGTGCCTGAACTGGAGTAAAGGAAAACTCCTTCATAAGAGATTCCTTCGCTATAGCCGGTGTCTTAGATGCTTTTATAATTGCAATAACCCTATCAATGTTTGAAAGGGCAACTTTCAGTGCTTCAAGAATATGTGCTCTATCCCTTGCCTTTTTTAATTCAAACCTTGTCCTTCTGGTTACTACTTCCCTCCTGTGCTGGATAAAATAGTGCAAGAAACTTTTCAAATCAAGCAATTTAGGTTGCCTATTTACAATGGCAAGCATAATTATTCCAAAACTCATCTGTAGAGATGTTTTTTTATATAGGTTATTCAAAACTATCTCAGGATTGGTATCCCTCTTTAATTCTATTACAATTCTCATACCATCCCTATCAGATTCATCCCTTATATCGCTGATTCCTTCAATCTTTTTCTCTTTAACCAAATTGGCAATTGACTCAATTAACTTGGATTTATTTAACTGATAAGGTATTTCCTTTATTACTATTGCCTTTTTTCTATTGTCCTCTTCTATAAAGGCTTTTCCCCTTATTTTTATTATTCCTCTACCTGTTCTGTAAGCATCAAATATACCCTTTTTCCCATAAATATAAGCACCTGTTGGAAAATCTGGTCCCTTTATAAAATTCATTAAATCGTCAACAGTGGCAGAAGGATTATCTATTAAATATATAAGGCCATCAATAACTTCTTCAAGTGAATGGGGAGGAATGTTCGTTGACATCCCCACTGCAATTCCGGAAGAACCATTTATTAAAATATTTGGTATTTTAGAAGGAAGAACAACTGGTTCCTTTAAAGATTCATCATAATTGGGAACAAAATCCACGGTGTCTTTATCTATATCGGCAAGCAACTCATCAGAAATCCTTGCAAGTCTGATTTCAGTATAACGCATGGCTGCTGCAGAATCTCCATCCACAGAGCCAAAATTCCCCTGTCCATCTATCAAAGGATATCTCATGGAAAAATCCTGAGCCATTCTCACAATGGCATCATAAACAGGCATATCTCCATGGGGATGATACTTACCTATAACATCACCTACAATTCTTGCACTCTTCTTAAAGGGCTTATTATGGGTATTGCCAAGTTCATTCATGGCAAACAAAATCCTTCTATGAACTGGTTTCAATCCATCCCTTATATCCGGCAATGCCCTTGAAATTATGACACTCATGGCATAATCCATGAAAGATGTCTTCATCTCATCATTTATATTTACAACCTTTATTCCCTTTTCTTCCATACAAACCTCCAGCAATAAAAAGGATTATATAGCATATTTCACTTTATGGCAATTACTTAAAATGATGTAAAAAATGGTTAATGGAAGAAAAAAACTTAAACTTTTTGAATAAAGTTTTAAATTTTTGTCTTTAAAAAAACAGATATAAAAACTTTTCAGCACATTCTTTGTTGGAGGCAAAAAATTTTGTGTTTGCCTGACACTAATTTATATTCATTCCTTTTTCCTATTTCGTTATATTTTTTCTTTTTTGCCTAACACCCTTCTTAATATCATTTCTTAATATTAAACTCAGGTATGTCCCCAACTCACCAATTCATTCACTATTTTTTCTCTAATTGCTTTCGCCAAGTACCATCATGACTTATAAGAATACTTATAAGAATAAAAGAGATATTGTTTAATCGCTAACTGTTATAGATAAAAATTATTGCAAAAATCACCAGAATTAGAGAATTGGTGCCAGACAAAAAATTCAATCCAATTTACTCGTATAAAAGGTTATCCAGAAAGTCCATAAAGAAGTAAAAAAATTTAAGTCTTTGCTGGTTTTTGGATCTTTTCCCTCCCTACATTCCCCTTAAAGGCCAATAGAAAGAAAAGGAATTTTATTTAAATCGTTAGATTACTGCCAAAAGATTTTATCTTTGCAAGAATTTAATGAGTTTTCTTATTTGCCCCATAAAAGCCTCTTAAATTTCCTGCCTGACACTTTTTTAAAATTTAATTTAAAATTTAGGTCTGTCCCCCTTACTTTTTCTCTTTTTTTACTCTCTTAATCCTGCCTGCCCCTTTTTTTCATTTGCCTCACCCAAATGCCTCCCAAAGGTTTATAGAAAGAAGAAAGTTTTACATTAACACAATCTTTAACCTAAAAAGTTGAATTTTTTCCGGAAGATTGTTAACTCTGCCAGAATTTAATTTCTTCTCATATTTTTCTACCCACAGCCCATCAAAAGTTTATAGAGAGAAAAAGAGAGGTGCTTAATCATTAGTTTTTCAGAAGATTTTATTTTTACCAAAGTTTGATTTTCTCTTTTATTTACCTTCCTTTAAGTTCAATTAAATTTTTTTAAATTCTTAAATTTTCTTAATGGAACTAAATTCTAAATTTTTAATTTTTTTATCTTTTCTTATAAATCCATGTTGGGGATTGTGGGGGTGATTTCGGTAATTTCAGTAGTTTAAGTATAAGTAGTTTAAGCCTGACACTTTTCCCCTTTTTCCAAATTTCAAATCTCAATCCCAATAATTTTAAAATTAAACTTTTCCTTTATCAAATTTCTTAAATTTGTTATAATTTATCGCTATTTGAAAGGGAGAGGTGTGTGATATGAGTTTGAAAGATAGATTTATTTCCATATTTACGGCAGTAGTACTTGCCATATTGCTTTGTTTGATTATGGCTTGTCAACTCTCAAACCCCCAGAAACCCACAAAGATTATTGAGGATAAAAATATGCATAAAAATTTTGATATTGAAAAGGCTATTTCCCAATATGTTCCTACAAAGATTGAATATGATTATTCCTATTTAAATGAGAAGGAGAAAAAAATAATTAAGATTTTGGTTGAGGCCGCCAAGGATGTTGATGAAATATTTTTACGTCAGGTTTTTGATAAAAATGTGGAAATTAGAATTCAGCTGGAGAAAAAAAGTGATCCCATTCATAGAAAAATTTTACACTATTTTAAGATAAATTTTGGTCCCTTTGATAGATTAAACGAAAATAAATGTTTTTATGGTAATTATGTAAAGCCAAAGGGGGCCAATTTTTATCCTGAAGATATGACTGCAGAAGAATTTAATAAGTGGATAGATGATCACCCTGAGGATGAAGTTAAATTTAAAAATCCATATACTGTTGTCAGAAGAAAGGATGGTAAACTTGTTGCTATACCATATAGTATTGAATATGCAAAGTTTTTAAATGACATGAGTAAGAAACTGAAAGAGGCTGCAACCCTTACGGATAATGAGAGTTTGAAGGCATATTTAAATCAAAGAGCGGAAGACCTTTTGAAAGATGACTATTATAAGAGTGATCTTTTATGGATGGATGTAAAGGATACACCAATTGAGGTTGTAATTGGTCCTTATGAAGTATATGAAGATGCGCTTTTTGGATATAAGACCTCTTTTGAAGCGTTTATAACCATAAAAGATCCCAAGATGAGTAAAAAACTTGAAAAATATGGAAAATATCTTGTTGACATGGAGAAAAACCTTCCCATTGAAGATAAATATAAAAATTTTAATAGGGGCACATCTTCTCCAATAAGTGTTGTGGATGAAGTTTTTGTGGCAGGGGATGCAAGGGCAGGAGTACAGACAAGTGCTTTTAATTTGCCAAATGATGAGAGAGTGAGAGAAGCAAAGGGTAGTAAAAAAGTTTTGTTGCGCAATGTAATGAGGGCAAAATTTGAAAAGTCTTTAAAGCCAATTTCGGAGAAAGTCCTTGCTGAGAATATAAAGGGTTATCTTGATTTTGAAAGTTATTTCAATGAAGTTTTATTCCATGAAATTAGTCATGGTCTTGGGCCAGGAAAAATCGTGAAAGATGGTAAGGAAACAACGGTAAATGAGCAATTAAGGGATTTATATCCTCCAATTGAAGAATGCAAAGCAGATATTACCGGGTTGTGGAATGTGCTTTTTATGAACAAAAAGGGTGAACTTCATATTGATGAGAAAAAACTTTTTACCACCTATCTTGCAGGTATTTTTAGATCTGTAAGATTTGGTATAAATGAGGCACATGGTAAGGGTATGATTGTTCAATACAATTATTTAAAAGATAAGGGATGTATAATCTATGATAGCAATAGTAAGAAATACAGCGTAGATTTCTCTAAAATGAAGGAAGGTGTTAAATCTTTAACCCATGACATTTTGATGCTTGAAGCAAATGGAGATTACGAAGCTGCAAGGAAGTTTTTGGATAAATATGGGTATATGCCCGATGAAGTTGAAGAAACCCTTTCAACTTTAAAAGATATTCCGATAGATATTGAACCGATTTTTTACTATAAAGGTAGTTTATTAAGCGGTGAATAGTTTTTACCACATGGCTTTGACTGAATTTAAAATTTAACTTTAAATTTTAAATTGGGGTGTGAGGTATTTTTTATTTTTTCCAATTTAGATTTATCTTCAATTAACCAATCAAAATCTAAATTTAAAATTTTACCTGACACTGTTTCTAAATATTAAATCCATATAAAAATTTCAAATTCAAATCTTGCCAGATTGCCAAATTTTTGCCTGACACCTTTTCTTATTTAAATCTTCAAATTTTCAAATCGTGCCTGGCACCAATTTTTCAATTCTGATTTTTGTATCAGATTTCAGATTTTTTGCCTGGCACTTTCTATCTGTTTAATAATTTTTTGCTCTTTAAAATGCAGTCGTTTATCATTTGGTTTAACAAAATGCTAAAAGTAATTGATTCTTCCAGATCTTTTTCTCTTTTTAATTTTTCTGAAAAAAAGGTGTATAGATTTTCATAAAGTTTTTTATTCCCAAAGAGATTCATGTTCTCTTCTATGGAGTTTTCCACATCTTTTTCTTTTATTTCAAAAACTTCTGATATGGTACTTACTATCTTTTTGTGGTTTGTATCATCGATATGTGGAAGTTCATCACTTGCAAATTGTGCTGATATGGAAATTATTAAAAGTTTGTAAATAAAACTTTTCACACAATTTTTATCCACAACTTTTATACTTTCTTTAAATATTGATATGTCATGCAAAAATAGATAGTGGAGCATTTCAAGAATTGATTGGAGAGAGGCTTTGAAATAATTTTTAGATATTTTCTCCTTTGTCTTTGAAATTATTTCCTTTTTGAAAAAAAGATAGTGCTTATGAATATTTTCATAATAAAGGGGATTATTTAGATATTTTAATTTTTCAAACATTTTAGTGGTATTCCTTTAACTCAAAAATTTTAAAATCTTTCCTTTCTCCATATTCTTTCAGGAAAAGATTTTTTGTAAATGTATCCATTGTAAAATAAAGTATTTGCCAATTTTTTCCCACCAATTTTTCTAAAGTTTTTAAAATATTTTTTTTCCTGAAGTTATCTGAAAAGATGAACGCATCATCTAAAATTAAGAATAAACCATCTTCTTTAAAGTATCTTTCAAGAAATCCTATTCTAAGTGAAAGTAAAACCTGTTCCCTTGCTCCACTACTTAAATCCCTTACTAAATATTCTTCAAATTCGTTTTTTACCAGGATTTTTCCTTCATCTATGTCAAAGGATGTATAATTTCCGGTTAAATTTTTCAGGTTTTCTCTTATTTTTCTTGAGTTTAATGCCTCTTTTATGAAATATTCCTCTTCCCCTTTCATCTTTTCTATTGTTTTAATGATTAAATTTCCAGAAATTATATAGGATTTTATTTCATCTCTTTTTTCTTTGAGTTCCATTAACTTTTTCTTTGAAATATCTATAACTTCTTGAACAGAAATATCTTCAGATTTTTCCTCCTCTATCATGGTTAGAAGACTTATTTTTAAACTGTTGGTTGCTTTTTCAAATTTTTCAAGTTTTTCCCTGATTTCTTCTAACTCCTGTCTGCTTTTGTTATATTCCTCTCCATTAAAAGAGATTTCCGGATCTTTTGTTACATAGTTTCTTTCTTCAACTTCCATTCCCTTTAATTCCCCTATTTTTTCATTTACTTCTTTCTTTAATGAATTTACCTCTTTAATAATTTTTTTTATTTCATTTAGCCAATGTTCTTCTTCGGGTATTTTACCAAAAATTTTTTCCAGGTTTTTTTCAATCTCTTTTTTTATATTTTTTGCTTTTGTCCTGATTCCTTCAAGTTCACTGCTTAATTGTTCGTAAAAATCTTCAGATGATTTTAATTTATCAATTTTTTGTTCTATTTGAAATAACTCTTCTTCGTTGAAAATTTTGTCGTTAATTGGGGTCTCCAGAAAATCTTCTTTTTTTACATTTAATTTTGAGAATTTTTTTTCATATGTGACTTTTTTTTCAATTAAATTTTTTCTTTTATTTTTTATTATGAGCAGTAGTTTTTCTAAGTTATTTTCATTTTTTTTCACGTTTTCTTTGATTTCAGGGATATGGGAAAAGTTTTTAAATATTTCATCTTTAATCTCTTTTCTAATGGTTTCTATTTCAACTCTAAGTGTTTCCACGTCTTTGATTTTATTTTTATAACTTATATGTTTTTCCTTGAGGTTTTCAAGTTCCCTATCTGTTTCTTTGAATTCTTCTTCACTGTAGGTTAATTCTGAAGGGATGTCTTCATAGTTTTCCTTGCTAACATTTAATTTGCCCAATTTAATATTTAGAAGTTCTCTTTCTTTTAGTAAATTTTTCCTTTTTATGAATAATTCATCGATTAATTTTTCCCACTTTTCCGGGGCAACTTCTTTAAGTACCCTTTCTAAGTTTCTTTTTAAAATTTTATTTTGTTCCTCGAGGAGAGAAATTTCATCTTCTAAGAACTTTGCCTTTAAATTTTTTTCCCTTAATATTTCTATTTTTTCATCCAATTCAAAAATTGAATTCATATCTTCTTTGAAGAAGTTTTGGTAGATTTTTTTTATTTCTTTAATTTTCCTTTCATCTTTTTCTTTTACTACCTTTTCACTTAGAATGCTGGGATAAAAAAGGAAGATTAGAATTATGATAAAAAGAGAAGAAAGGGTTAGATATTCTATTTTTAAAAAAAATCCCAGAATTCCGAGAACTGAAATTAAAAGAAGAAGTATAGATATGTTTTTGGTTTTAAAATTGTTATTTTCTTTAATTTTTTCATATTTTTCTCTGATTTTTTCAAGAGTGAAAAGGGGTTTTGTTTCCTCTTTAATTTTTTTTAATTCTTTTTTTAATTCCTCACTTTTTTTGAGGTTAGTAATAAAATTATTGTAATCACTTTCAATTTCTTTTAATTTTTCTTCTTTCAGGTTTTCAAGTTTAAAATTTATTTTTTCAATATCATCAGATAACTTTTTAGCAAGGGCCCTTTTTGATTTTAAAAGTTTTTCCTTTTTTTCAATGAGAAGATTAAATTTTTTTTCATCTAATTCTAAAGATGTGGCTTCCTGTCTTATTTTTAAAAGATCCTTTTCTTTTTGGGAAAGTGTATTTAATTTTTTTTCGATTTCTTCTATTTTTTTTTCTTTTAAAATGGAGAGTTCTTCCTCAATTTCCGATATTTTTTCATTTATTGAGAAAGCGAGATACCTTTTTGCGTTAATAATTTCCCTTTTGACTTTTTTTAATTTGCTTAATTTATTAATTCTTTTTTCATGTTTTTTAAGTTCAATTTCTTTTTTTTCAATTTCATCTATTAAAGCAAAATATTTTTCAATGTTTTTTTCGATATTTTCCAGGTTTAATGCTTCAAATCTCTCCAGTTCCCCTTTTATTTTTCTTATTTTTTGAGAAATTGTATAGGCCTTATACCTTTTTGCCAGTTCCAATTTTTTTATTTTTTTTTGGAGGTCATTCTTTTTTTGTGTGAGATTTTTTATCTCTTCTATTTTATATTCCTCTATTAGTCTTTGGACATTTTCTTCAATTTTTCTAATCTTTTCTTCAATTTCATTCAATTCCTTTCTCTTACCTCTATTTGCCATTTTTATTGTGCCACTTTCATCTACTTCAGCACTTTTGATTGTTCCTTCAATTTTCCTTTCCAATTCATCAAGTACTTCACTTTCTCCAATTAGGTTTCGTAAGTAATTTATATCAATTCCATCGAGTTTATCTTCTATTTTTACATTACTTTCTTTTACAACAAGTAGTTTAAGAAGGCTAAAGGGGACTGAATTTAAATTTTTGAAAATGTCTTCAAGTTTTATCTTTTTTTGGGGAGAGAATGTTATTTTTTCCCCATCAATATTTAGGGTGAGATTTCCCATATTGTGTAAATTTCTTAGATATCCAAATTCTTTGCTATTTTTAAAAAGAGATGCGATTAAAAATTCTACTATCAGGGATTTTCCAGATTCATTTTCCCCATAGAATAGATTGATACCACCGAGTTTCTCACTTAGTTTTTTTATTTTCCCCAGATTTTTTATTCTTATTTCCTCTATTTTAATTCCCATTTTTAACCAAAAATTTTTGCTATTACATTTAAAATTACTTTGTCTTTTAATCCATTTTCGAACTTATATTTTTCAATTTCTTTTAAAACTTCATTCACAATTTTCAACTTCATGGAGATATTTTTTTTTGAAGTAATCGTATGTAGTCTTTCTCTATTTAGGTTTATTTCGTTTATGCCCTTTTCTTTGAATTTTTTTGTGATAATCTGGATGACTTTTTTTATGTCATTTGTAAATCCTATTAAATTTAATTTAAGATTAACCTTTTTCAGATCCGATTCAGAAATCTCCCATCTTTCAATCATTTTTTCTATATTTTTTCCCACCATGTTTTCTTCATCTTCGTAGGGCATTAGAAAAAAGTTTTCATCAAAAAACAGGTACTTTGTCTCTACCTCTTCTCTTTTTAATGTTAGATTATGGAGGTTTAGAATTATGAAATATCTTTTTCCTATTTCTGTATGGTCTATGCTACATGGAGATCCAGGGTAAAATAGGTTTTCATCTTTAAAATCCATTGGCTTATGAATATGTCCCAGAATGGTGAGATGTGGTTTATATCTTTTCAAAATGTTTTTTGTAAGGCTCATATAATTTCCCTTTTCATAAGGATTTTCCGGGGAGTTTAGATTTAAGTATTCGCCGTGACCTATTAAAATCCATTTTTTGGGAATTTCTTTTAATTTTTTAAAGTAAGTTATTATCGCTTCATCCATTGAGGTGTCAGGCACAAAAGGCACAAAGAGTATACTTAAATTTTCTGAAAATTTAAAAAGTTGGGTATTTTCTATTATTTTAATATTATTTGCCTCAAATTGGGCATTTTTTAAAAGATGGTCATGATTTCCTGGAATAATAAAAAAATTAATCTGGTTAAATTTTTTAGCAATGGAGTCAAATTTAAAATGGTTTGTATAATTTCTGTCAAACAGATCTCCAGCAATTATAAATGTGTTTATATTTTTTTCTTTCAATTTCTCTAAAATAGATTTAAGGGAGTAATATCTTTCGAAGTGTTTTTCATCTTCTGTCAAATGGAAGTCAGACGATATGGCGATTTTCATTGGGCCCTCTCTCTAAGAAGTAATGATAAAGAAAAAAGTGGTTAAAATCAATCAAAATAAAAGGAAATAAAAGGTGCCAGGCACCTTTTTCCATCTATTGAGTTATTTTTGTGGTGTGATGCACTTAAATTTTTGAGGATGAAATATGGCTTGTAGTTTCATACATGAAGTGTAGTAAATTAAATTCATCTCGATTTTAGCAAATGTAGAGTAAAGTTAATTCATCCAATTTCCACTGAGACATGATGCAAAAAAATTCAATTTCAAAAAGTTTATTTTCAAAACCTTTTAAAGTCAATCTAAAACAACTTTCCTATCTTTCTAAAACCATACCAGTAGAGTATGCTGCCCAAAATTAAAACACCTGCAAAATAGTGCCACAAATCAACAAAATCTGTTCCCCTAAAAAATATGCTTTCACATCCTTCAATGTAATATCTAAGTGGTGAAAGTAGTGATAATTTTTCTAAAATAGGATGCATTGCATACACCGGCGTCCAGGCACCGCTTAAAAATATAAGTGGCATCATAATTAACATGGAAAGCTGAGCCGTTTGCATCATGCTTTTTGAAACAGAAGCAATAAACAATCCTATGCCTGCACTTGTAAATGCATAGAAAAACGTTAAAAGCAAAAAGGCAAGAAATGAACCGTTCATGGGTAAATTAAACCCATTAAAAAGCACAAGTCCAACTGTTATCATAACTCCTGCCACTATTATAATTACCTGAGAGAAACTTTTGGCGAGAATAGTAATTTTTGGGTTTATAGGCATTAAAAGCATGATATCCCATGTACCTTCTTCCTTTTCCCTTACAAAAACTATAGCTGGCAATAAAATAGAAAGCATTGTGATTACAGACAAAAGTTCAGATAAAGCCATAAAGGAGTGCTCATCCGAATTTGGATTAAACAATTTATGTATATCAATGTCAATGGGTATATTGAGTTTGGAAAAGTTAAGGACAATATTTTGTAGATAACTTAGAGTTGTAAAACTCTGAGAAGCAGCCGTTGCATCAAGCAAAACGTCTATTGTTGCTTCTTTTTTGTTTCTATAATTTTTCTCAAATTCCTGATCAAATATAATTCCAACCATTATTTCTTTATTGAAAATCGCCTTACTTAACTCTCTTTGTGATAGAAACATTTTAGGTGTTAAAAATTCAGGTTCATGGAGATGGGACAGTATCTTTTGAGATATTCCCCCACCTGTGTAATCCACATACCCCACAGAAACATTTCTTGGTTCTATTTGCATACCGCCACCCGCTATGTAGACATCCAGTGTAAAGGAATATAAAACAAGAACCACCAATCCCCAGGATCTCAAAAAATCCAGAAGTTCTTTGGTTACTATGGATAAAAAGACCTTTATCATTTTTTCAGTTCCTTTTTTAGAAATAGTCTGCCAAGAATAAATAAAACAGAGGCATAAATAGTAAGTATTATCAAATATAGGATTATTTTCCTGGAGTTTAAACCTTCACCGATTAAAAAAGTATCGTAAATAATGTGATTGTAATACATTACAGGAAACATATGTGCTTCGATATAAGATTCCTGACTCATGGAAGAAATAGGCATAATCATACCTGAATATAAAAATCCAGGTAAAACAGTTATTACCACAGTCAGAACAAGTGCAACAATTTGCGAACGGGTTACAACAGAAACTAATAAACCTATCGCGAGACTAATTAAGATATACAATTCACTTGAAAACCAATATAAGGTAAAACTACCACGAAACGGAACATTAAAAAGATAAACAGCAATGAGAAAAAGAATAAAAATATTTAAAGAGTGTAGAATAAAAGGTGGCGTCAACTTTGCAATTAAAAAATCCTCTTTACTTATCGGCGAGGCATAAAAGTTAAAAATAGTGCCTTCTTCTTTTTCTTTAACAATTAAAAGGGCTGACAAGACTGCAGGTGCGACAAGTAAGACAAAACCTATGAGACCAGGGACAATTGCATCTTCATCTCGCATTGCTTGATTGAATAGGCTTCTTGGATTAATATTTATAACATTTGTGGAAATTGAGGTTTTTGGGGCATAACTTTGCAAATCATCTATGATAACACCTTCTATATAGTTCTCTATTGTACGAGCTCTATTGGGAAATGAACCATCGATAAACACACCTATATTTACCTTTTGATTCTTAATAAGGCGTTTTTCAAAAGAGTTGGGTATGATTATGACAGCATCCTTTTTTGCCTGCTTTATAAGTTTAAGTGCTTTACTCTCACTTATATTTAACTCAGTTGCATTGAAGTATTTTGAGTGCTTAAATTTTTCTATTAACTCCCTTGAAAGTTTGCTCTGATCATTGTCTATTATTAAAACCCTTGAATGAGTTACATCCAGTTTTATTCCATATCCAAAAAGCACAATAACAATTATCGGGATTGCGTAAACTATGAAAATCATCCGTGTCCTTATTAGTTCTTTAAACTCTTTTAAAATATATGCTTTAATGACCCCTATGTTCAATTTGCCTCCCTGTAGTATTCCAAAAATATTTCTTCAAAATTGCTGGCCTCCGGGTGTTTTTTATAAAAATTCTCCACTGTATCGTCTGCAATCTTTTTTCCCTCCTTTAGCAAAACCACCCTATCGCAATATTCAGCCTCACTCATGTAATGTGTTGTAATCAATATAGAAATTCCCCATTGTTCTTTTAAAAGTTTAAGCAATTGCCAGAACTGATGTCTTGCAATTACATCAATTCCAGATGTGGGTTCATCTAAGAATAAAACCACTGGTTCATGGATAATGGCTGCAGCAATGGAAAATCTCTGGTTTATACCAAGTGGCAGATCCTTAGGCATAGCATCTAAATAATCTGAAAATCCGAGTTCCTTTCCATATCTTTCAATACGCCTTAAGGCTTCAGAAGCAGGAATCTGGTGTATACTTGCAAAATAGATAAGATTTTCCCTAACACTCATATTTTTATACAGGGCAAAGTGCTGGCTAACATAACCAATCTTTGATTTTAGTTTTCGACGATCCCTGCCACTTCTTATCGGCTGAGACAGCAAAGTCAATTCACCTTCGTCAATGGGATAAAGGCCCAAAAGCATCTTTATAAAAGTTGTTTTACCGGCACCATTTGCACCAAATAATCCTAAAATTTCATTTCTCTTTAACTCCATATCTATTTTGTCATCTGCCACAAAATCTCCAAATTTTTTAGTTAATCCCTTTGCTTCCATCACAATAGGAGGTATTTCCAATCTTCTTTCTCTTTTACTAACGGAAATTTCTGTTAGTTTTTTTCTATTTTTTAAAGCATTTATAAAAAATATGTCTTCCAGTGTAGGGTCTTTATGTTCAGAATTTAACGGCTTCAGGCTGTATGTAACATTGTGTAGTTCTAAGCAATCTGTATCTTTGCAGGGCGTTTTTTTATAGACATAGTTGCGCACAGAGTCTGTGAGTTGTTTTGAAGTGCCGCTTGCCATAATTCTGTTATCGTCAAAAAGCAATAGTCTATCCATCTTTGATGCTTCCTGCATATATGCAGTGCTGACTATTATTATTGTGCCTTCCTCTTTTCTGATATTATCTAAAATTTCCCAGAGTTCCAATCTACTCAGGGGATCAACCCCCGTTGTAGGCTCATCAAGAAGAAGTAACCGGGGCCTATGTATAAGAGTACAAATTAACGATAATTTTTGTCTCATGCCACCTGAGAGATGTTCCGCCTCCCTTTCTGTAAATCTTGACAAACCAGCCATATGCAAAAGTTTCTGTTTGTAAGTCTTAAAGTTTTTATCCATCTTTATATTGCGGACATTGGCAAAGAAATCCAGGTGTTCTTCCACCGTTAATCTATCATATAGAATTAATCCAAGTCCTTGTGGCATAAAACCGATATATTTTTTGACCTTTTCCGCTTCTTTTGGCGAATGGTAAACATATTTGCCAAAAGATATTTCTCCCTTAAATTTAATAATTCCAGAAATGGCATGCATAAGAGAACTTTTGCCTGTGCCATCTGCCCCAATAAAACCGACAATTTCCCCTTCTTCGGCTTTAAATGATGCGTCTTTTATACCTATTCTGTTGCCTTTGTATATAACGGTAACACTATTAACATTTAAATTAGCCATATTAAATTTCTGGAATATCCTTTAGTGATTTTGGCAAACCCTTTCCATTTATGGATATAACACCAATGGCCGGTATTCCAAGCTTAAGCAATGGATTTACTTTTAATGGCTTCAGGTGAACGGCATAAACACGCTGAATCCTATCACTCCTCACATTTACCTCTTTTGGTGTAAACTCAGCTTTCTGAGCAATTCTAACGACCCTGGCAGGTATGGGCTTATCAGGATAGGCATCCAAAAATATTTCAGCTTTGTCTCCAATTTTTATCTTGCCGTTTGTTATTGTATCAACATAAACCTTAAGGTATAAAGAGTGTGGATCAACGAGCGTTGCTATTGTATATCCCGGAGGTGCTACCTCACCTTTGTTTGCTATTTTTTCAACTACATAGCCATCTATTGGCGATTTTATAGTCATCTCAGCCAGAATTGCTTTAATTTCATTAAGGGAGGATTTGTATGCCTTAATCTGGTCTCTTAAGGCTTTTATATTGCTTTTTAGGGCCTTGATTTTCTTTTGCCTTGCTATTTGGTCTCCTAATGTTATGTTTGCGACCTCTAAGGCTTTATTGGCTGTCTTTAATTCTTCTTTTAGTGCATTTAAACTTTCTATATCGCTATCCAGTTGAAGTTTCACAAGTTCCAATTTTCTTTTTCCCACAGCTTCATTTTCAACCAGATTCTTGTATCTTAAATAGTCTCTTCTATCCTGTTCAATCTTAAACTTTAATTTATTTATATTGTCAAGTAGTTTCTTCTTGTTGTTTTGAGCAATTTTTACATTCAATCTGGCTTTTGTGATTGAGTTTGGAATAATCTTTTCCGCAATCTCAAGTTCATAAACATTGCTCTTTAACTGTTTTTGTAGCATTTTTATTTGATTTTCAATCTGCTTTTCTCTGGCTTTATATTCTTTACTTTCAAGTATGGCTACAACTGTTCCTTTTTTTATGGGCTGGCCATCATTGATGTAAATGTTTTTAATTCTGCCTGAATATTTTGTATTTAGGTTTATCAAATCACCATCTATTCTTCCAACTGCAGCAATTAAAGTAGGTGGTAACTTCCTGGAATTTAGTTTTTTATATATATAAAACAAGGATATTAAAATTAAAACAGAAAACAAAATTAACGAACCATACTTTTTAAAAAATTTTGACATTTATCCTCCTCTATTAAGCAAACATGATTTTCCAAGATTTAGGACATTAAAAACACTCCTTCTATTTTACATAGTTTATTATAAATTTTTCCTTGTGTCAAACTATAAATTTAATCCCAGATTCGTGATTGTTCCATAGTTTTGTAAAAAAAGTGCCAGGCAATTTTTTTTTGGAAAAAAATTTTTGCCCGGCACTCTTTATTTTTCATCTTCCTCAAATACAATTCAGAAGGTTCATAGCATAGAAAAGGGATTTTATCTTGATCCTTGATTCTTTGCCCTTATTTGATGCTTCTTCCAACATAATTAATGGTACACTACTGTTTTTTTGTTTTATAACCAATTTTTTATTTAATTTTTCCTTCAGGTAATTTTAAGTTTTATACTGTTTTTTAGGTTTTATTAAGGAGAAGAGTTTGTTTTTATCATCAAAGGTAGAGTAATTTTTCAGTTTTTTTAGATTGCATTTTTTCATGAATTTTT
>Ga0256842_1000773_pt1 | contig 27711 bp, 19 predicted proteins | sample 4559240metaG_FD_185973 | JGI IMG/M metagenome (GOLD analysis project Ga0256842, IMG submission 185973) | Hydrothermal vent microbial communities from Guaymas Basin, Mexico - 4559-240 | ecosystem: Environmental > Aquatic > Marine > Hydrothermal vents | place: Mexico: Guaymas Basin | collected... | reverse complement strand
ATGTGTCCTCAACCATATCTTCTGTTTCAATTTTAAATTTGTTTAAAGAAATTGCGCCTAATGTTCCTACTGCCATAACTAATAATAGTATTGATACAAGTGTTAATTTTACTTTGATTGTTTTAAACATTCTCATCATTTTTCTCCTTTCAAATTATATTGTGATTTATAGTTTATATATTTAAAAAACACTACATGAATTGCAATGTTTAGTAATAATCATGCAATTCGTCCATCTCATAGAGTTCCTTTGTTTTGCGTCCTTATTCACAATAAGTTTGCGTATTAATTTTTATTGTTTCAAATAATTATTGTTAAAAGTTTTCTCAACCTCCTCAGCTTTCAGTGGTTTACTAAAATAATATCCTTGAACTATATCGCAATTACCATTTTCTAATTTTTTAATATGTTCATATTCTTCAATTCCTTCTGATACAACTGTTAATTCCAAACTATGCATAACTGATATCAAACTATTCATCACTTTAGTATTTTTCATTTTTAATAACTCTAAATTCAACGATCGATCAAATTTAACTTTATCTATAGGTAAAAAAGTTAAATAACTTAAGGATGAATAACCGGTTCCAAAATCATCAATTGCTACTTTAATATTTTCATTTCTAATTTTTTTAAGAAATTTAAGAGCTTTTTCATTATTTTTCAATAAAATATTCTCTGTAATTTCAATTTCAATAAATTTTGGATCAACATTATAACTTTTTAATGTATTCATTAAAAAATCAAAATAACTATTATCATTCATTTGAACTGCAGAATAATTTATAGCCACAGGTTTTATTGAATAACCTTTTTCTTTCCAAATACTAAGTTGCTCAATAACTTTTTTTGTAACAATTCTTCCAATTTCAATAATCATTCCATTTTTTTCTGCAATAGGAATAAATCGTGCGGGCGACATTGAATGTTCTTTTAATCTTATTAGTGATTCATAACCGCTTATTTCACCTGTTTCAAGTTTAACTTGTGGTTGATAAAGCATTTTAAATCCATCTTTTTCTATAGCTTTAGAAAGTACTGATTCAATTTTAGTATTCTCTATCAATTCCTTCTTCATACTTTCATTAAACACTGCATAATCATTCTTTACTCCATTTTTAATTGAATATAATGCTAAATCTGCATTCATTATTAGTTCATCTATGTCATTACTATCATTTGGGAAAAATGTAATTCCCATACTAAATTTTATATTAATTTCATTATTTTTTATGATAAATTTTCTATCCATAACCTCTTTCAATTTAAAAACAAATTTCTTAATTTCCTCTTCAGTTTCACAATCAGCTAAAATCAAAAATTCATCTCCTGCAAAGCGAGAAACAAATATATGGTTCTCTTCAGATATTTTTTTTAATCTATTAGAAAATTCTTTTAATGCTAAATCTCCAAAAACATGCCCTAAAGTATCATTTATTTTCTTAAAATCATCTAAATCTAATATAGCAACAATTCCTTTGTTTCCATCAGTTAAGAATTTTTGTAATTTTTCTGTAAATTTTCTTCTATTTGGAAGTTCAGTCAATATATCATGCTCTGCAAAATATTCAATATATTCTTTTTGAGAATTAATTTCATCAATTTGCGCTATTAACATCTTTTCAGATGATTTTAACAACTCATTTTTAATAGTAATTTCAGTTTTACTCATTTTAATTTCTTTTATATACTTTCTAATATTTTCTAATAATACATTAATTGATTTCGCAACATGATTAAATGGACTATCTTCATCTAATGACAATTCGTAATTAACATTATTCTCTATAGAAATATTTTTTATTTCAAAATCCATTTGAGAAATTTTCTTATCAAGTTCAAATAAATTTATATACATTTTATTAAGTGCTTCAGTAATAACACTAATTTCGTTACATGGTAATTTATCATTTTTAAATTTATCAACATCATAATTTTCAAATTTAAAATCTGATAAATAATTCATATCATCAGCAATTCTTAAAATCGGTTCTGTAAAACGTTTAGTAACAAAACTAATAATTAAAAAAGTAATTAACAAAACAATTACAAAAATTGTAAATAAAATATAAATGGCATTATTAGATTCAGATAATATTTCTTCTTTATCAGTTACAGCAACATATTTCCAGTTAGAAACTGGAGACGTATAGATATTAAATATTTTTATACTATTATCTATTTTTTGCTCGCATGAACCACTACTTATATTACTTAAACATGAAAGTTCTTCAATATTCAATTCTTCAGGTGTTTTTAAAATCCATTCTTCATGTTTTGGACTAACTAATATTTTATTATTACTATTAAGAATCATAATGTAACCTGAATCACCTATTTTTTGAGTATTAATATCTTTCATCAAGGCATTAAGTTTTACAGAAATTCCAATAACACCATGAACATCATTACTACTTTTAAATGCTTTAGTTACGCTAATTATAATATCTTTTGTAACTTCACTTATATATGGTTCAGATATATAAATTTCCTTAGAATTTATAGTATTCTTATACCATGGCTTTATACGCGGATCATAATTATCATTATGAGAAAAATTTGGATATTCTATATACCCACCATTTTCTGTTCCTAAATAAATAAAATTAATATACTCATACGTTTCTTTCAACAGAGAAAAGTAATCTAAAATTCTTTGTTCATTAGTAGAAGTAATAGTAAAATCCTTATCCAATTCATAATTAATATATGTTTTAATATCATTATTAATATTCTGTACAGATTCTGCTTTTATTAACATATTTATATGATTTTCAGTATTGGTAAATATTAAATCATCAACTCTTTTAGAAAGTTCTTCTACAATTTGTCTTGTATTATTAACATCCTTATCATAAAGATATTTCTCTGAATAATTGTTAATATATATAACACCTAGTAAATAAGGAATTAAACATCCTAAAAAAACACTAATAATAAGTTTGTTTTTAATTGATAAATTTTTAAACATTATATTTCACTCCTGATGATGCAAATCTTACATTATTTCGGTAAATGTACTTGCCAAAAATTCTTTACTGTTAATTTTCATTGACTTAGTATCTCAAACTTTTTAATATTATATGACAATATAGCATAAAATTCAACATCTTTGCAAGCAAAAAATATGATGAATCGATTTTTTTAAAAATAAACAGTGAAAACAAATTAAAAGTTTACAATCCGCTTTCAAAGTATGCTTATCTTTGTATTAGGCAAACTCTTTTTGGATGATTTTCATTTCAAATAATGAAATCAAGCACAAAAAAACACACCGAAATGTGTTTTTATTACAATATATAATTTTTTATTAAAATTTCTGAAATTTCATCAACGTGCATTAAAAGATCTTCTATAGTTTTATCATTTACTATCCGTGAAATTAAATTAATTTCATTCGTAATAGTACCTTTATTTAAATTTGGTCTATAAATTTCTACTTTTGGAAGATTTCCAGCTTTAAATCCTTCAACAAGTACAAGATCAAAACTTTTATCAACATTATCATTTACTAAATCGATAACTTCTTCTTCTTTTTCAGTATCCTTTATAACTGCAACTTTATTTTTTGACGAAATAATTACTGTACTTGCTCCTGCATCTTTATGTCTATAACTATCTTTTCCAGGCTTATCCATTTGAAAATTATAAGCATTATGCTTTAGCGCTGCAATTTTATAACCTTTAGAAACTAAATTTTTTATTAAACTTTCAATAAATGCCGTTTTACCCGAACCAGACCATCCAGTAATACATACTGTTGGAACAATATATTCTTTACCTTGCACATTCATGAGCGTCACCTTTTAATACTTCAATAGCATGTGGAAGTGCTGTTAATACAAAGCTTAAACTTTCTTTAACAGCTTTAGGACTTCCTGGAAGATTTATTATTAAACTTTCTTTTCTAATACCAGAAACCGCTCTTGATAAAATTGCACGATTTGTTATTTTAAAACTTTCATTTCTAATAGTTTCAGTTATTCCAGGCACTTCTTTTTCGATAACTTCTAAAGTCGCATCTGGTGTTACATCTCTTTTAGATAATCCAGTTCCTCCAGTAGTAAAAATAAGATTAATTTTTAAATCATCACACATATGAATTAATTCTTTTTTAATTAATTCTTTTTCATCTGGAATTACTTTATAATATTCAACTATACCATCTATTTCTTTTACAATTTCCTCAATTGCAGGACCACTTTTATCTTTTTTAGGTTCAGCAGATCTAGAATCACTAAGTGTCAATATTCCAACTTTAATCATTTAATATCACCTGCACTAAATCATTTTTAAATATTTTTCCGCTCTTAATTACTTTTGCAAATACACCTTCATGATACATTGTATTATAATGATCTTCCATTAATACATCTTTTTTTCCTACTTGAGTAATTTCTATTATAGCTTCTTCACCAAATTGTACTTGAGTTCCAATTTGGAATTTATATAAATCTACTCCTTTTATAATAATATTTGCTTCGAAAGTACCTAAAGTTAAATCATTTGCTTTAAATTTATCTACAGATTCATTTGCTAAAATACTTATTTGATGTCTGCCTTCAGTTGCATGAATATCATTTTTTACACCATAATCTTCAATTAATTCAATAAATTCATTTTCTGTCTTTGGAGTTCCTCTTAATTCACCAATAAATACATTAGTAACTTCACCTTTTAAATCATCAGATAAGAACACACCAGTTTTCCCACCAGATTTTTTAAGAAGTTTTATTTCACCAATTTCAATTGATCTATCCATAGCTTTACACATATCGTAAATTGTTAAAGCAGCAATTGAAACCGCTGTTAAAGCCTCGATTTCTATCCCTGTTTTACCAGTTGTTTTTGTAGTTGCATATATTGTTATTGAATTCTCATGTTCAGAAATTGTAAATTCAATTCCAATTTTGCTAATAAGTAAAGGATGACACATTGGTATTAAATCTGAAGTTTTTTTACCACCCATTATCCCTGCAATTCTTGCAATTTCTAATACATCACCTTTATTTATTTCTTTATCTAATATAGCTTTTAATGTTTCTTTTTTTACTTTAACTAAACCTTTTGCAATTGCAACTCTTTTGGTATCATCTTTTTTAGTTACGTCAACCATCTGAGTTTTTCCATCTTTATCAAAATGTGTAAATTTACTCATTTCTCCCTCCATCATTAACTATTTCAATTAAATCATTAACTTTTACAATTCCTGATTTAATCACTTTTGTAAATACACCCTCTCTAGGCATTATACAATCGCCAACTATATTTCGTATTTCACAACCTTTATGGCATTCTTTGCCTATTTGAGTTACTTCTTGAATTGAATCACCTATTATAAGTCTTGTTCCAACTGGTAAAGTTGAAAGTTTAATTCCTTCAGTAGTAATGTTTTCTGCAAATACTCCAGGTTTTAAAAAGCTAAAAGCATTATCTTTAGCAGTATTTCTCATTTTATCTACACTTTCATCTGCAAGTAAACTAATTTGTCTATGCCAATTTTTAGCATGAGCATCACCTTTTATTCCATGATCTACAATAAATTCTGCCATTTGAACCGGTTTTTTTATTGTTCCTTTTTCAGTTGAAATATTAATCGAAATTACTTTTCCCAAATTATCCTCCTATTTGAAACATACTTTTTTTAATTGAAACACCTTCGTTTAATTTATGTTTTTCAGGTTTTTCTTTTATTAATTTCACTAATTCATTTTCTAATGTTTCTTCACTATCTAAAAATTTCTTTAAATTATATTCAACATCTGAATGAAGACATAATTTTAATCTTCCTGTTGAAGTAAGTCTTACTCTATTGCAATCCGAACAAAATCCGCAACTTACCGGATTTATTAATCCAACTCTTCCAAGATAACCTGGAACTTGATAATAAGTAGCTGGTGAAGATTTATCTAATTTCTTAACACTTTTAAGTTCTTTTACCTTTTCAAGAACTATTTCATTTGAAATATATCTTTCTCTTGTCCAATTTGCTGTATCTCCAATAGTCATAAGCTCAATAAACCTAACATCAAATTTTTTATATTTTGTAAGTTCAACTAAATCAACAATTTCATTATCATTAAAGCCATTAACTAATACAGTATTAAGTTTAATTGGTGCTAAACCCACTTTTTCAGCTTCATCAATTCCTTCAAGAACATCTTTTAAGCTACTCCCTCTTGTAATCTCACTATATTTATCAAAATTCAAAGTATCTATCGAAATATTAACTCTATTTAAACCAGCTTCTTTTAACTCTTTTGCATATTTTTTTAATAATAATCCATTAGTAGTCATTGTTATTTCTTTAATCCCATCAATTTTAGAAATTTTTGAAACTAATTCTACAATGTTTTTTCTAACTAATGGTTCACCACCTGTTAATCTGATTTTCTTAACACCTAATTTTGCAAATGCTTTTACAATTTTTTCAATTTCTTCAAAAGATAAAACATCAATATGTGGTTTAAATTCAACACCATCAGCAGGCATACAATATTTGCATCTACTATTGCATCTATCAGTAACAGATATTCTTAAATATTCAATTTTTCTATTAAAGTTATCTATTAGAGTCATTTTTTTTCATCTCTTTTCCAGTATATTTTAAATCATAACCTTTTAATTTATTAACTTCATTTTTAAATTCTTTACTTCTTATAACTTCTAAAAGTTTAACTATTCTTTCATCTTTTAAATATTTTTTAGGAATTACTAAATCATATCTTTCTTTATGAATAGGAATAAAATCTAAATCAAATGCATCTGCTGCAGATTTAATTCCAATTCCAACATCTGTTGAACCACTATTAATTTCAGAAGCTAAAGTCATATGAGTAAATTCTTCTCTTTCATATCCATTAATGTTTTTACTTTCAATATTATTTTCATCTAATTTATAATCAAATAACACTCTAGTACCAGAACCTCTTTGTCTATTAATAAATATTATGTCATCATTTACAAGATCTTTAATGCTTTTTATATTTTTAGGATTTCCTTTTTGAATAATCATTCCTTGCTCTCTATAAGCAATATTTATTAATACAACTTCTTCGTTTCTTAAATATTTTTCAATATAAGAAAAATTATATTCTCCATTTTCAGGATTAAGTAAATGTGATGTTGAAATATGTGCTTCCTGTCTTTGAAGCGATGTTATACCTGCTAAAGAACCAGTTGATTTAGTAATAAAATTAATTCTTTTTTTAGCTAATTGATTTTTTACAATATCAAGAATAAGATCATTACTTCCATTTAAAACAAGTGTTGTATCATAGTCATCATTATCTTTTATAAGTGTAATATCAACTAATTCATCTCTATTAACACCTTCAGAAAATTCACTAATTATTAAAAATCCATCAGCTTCAACCATTGTTCCAATTACACCTGAAGCTCTTTTTAAAGGAATTGCAACAAGTTCACCATTAAGAGTTGTCAATTTCACTCTTACAAATTCTCTAAAACCTAGTTTTGAAACTATTTTTGTTTTTACTTTTACTTTTACTTTCTTATCCTTTGGTTCAACTAAACCCTGTAAATTATAGATTATTTTTCTAGCAAACAATTCAAAATTTAACGCTGCTGCAACAGGATATCCTGGTACACCTATGATAGGTTTGTTATTAACTCGTCCTAAAATTACAGGTCCTCCAGGCTTAATACTAACACCATGAACATAAACTTCACCTAATTCTTCAATAATATGTGAAGTATAATCTTCACTTCCTGCAGAAGAACCAGAAAGTACAACGATAAAATCACTTCTTTCAGAAGCTTTAATAATTCTATCTTTAATTAATTCATAATCATCAATTGTAATATCATTTCTTAAAGTATCTGCTCCCCACTTTTTTGCAAGAGATGAAAGAACATGTGAATTATATTCAATAAGTCTTCCAATTTCAAGTTCACTTCCAGCTTCTAAAAGTTCAGTTCCAGTAGGAATAAATTCAACCATTGGCTTTTTATAAACTTCAACTTCAGTAAGTCCAGTTTCAAGAACTTGCCCAATTGCGTATGAATTAATCTTTTGATATTTTGATAATATAAGTTGTCCTTTTACAAGACTTTCTCCAATATTTCTTACATTTGCCCATGGAGTTATTGCTTTTTCAATTTCAAGTACACCTTCACCTAAATCATTTAAATCTTCTACCATTATTACAGCATTAAATCCATCTTTTACTGCATCACCAGTATCTACATAAACATAATCTCTATCAATCATTAATTTTAAAGGTGTCATATCTGAAGCATCTTTAGTCTCAACTGATCTAACAGCAATTCCATCTACAGCAGAAGCATGATAATGTGGAGTTGAATTAATTGCAACTAGTTTTTTTGAAACAACTCTTTCGCTTGCATTTCTAATATCAATTATTTCAGTATTCGTATTTAAATTGAAATTTTTATACCATTTTTCCTTTGCTTCTTCAACAGAAACATTATTTAAATATATATTTCTTTCCAAAATATTTCCCCCTTAAAACATTATCACTTCAACATCAGTATTTTTTACAATTCCTTCTACACCTAAACCACATTTAAGTAAACCGTTTGCTTTTACTAAAGTAGTAATCAAACTTGATTTTCCAAGTATAGGCACTGCTATAAATTCATCATTCTCTTTTGTAACTAAAACTCTAAAATATTGTTCTCTTCCTTTATCTGATACTATATTTCTGCTTAATTTTGCAACTATTTTATTATCATAATTAATTTCAGCTAGTTCACCTGACATCAATTTTATAAGTGGTTTTACAACACCATTAAAAACAACAATTGACGAAGCCGGATGTCCTGGAAGGCCAATAATCAAAGTATCATTTATAACTGATAAAATTGTCGGTTTCCCTGGTTTTATTGCAATACCATGCGCTAAAATTGAATCCTTTTGTATTTGTTCAAGAACTTGAATTGTTAAATCTCTAGTTCCAACTGAACTACCACCAGATAATAACACAATATCAAAATCTTCTATTCTATTTCTTACTTCATTTAAAAGCATATCTTTATTATCTTTTATTATTCCACACATTTTAACTTCACAACCAAGTTCAAGTGCAAATGATGAAACAGAATATGAATTAATATCTCTAATTTGCCCTAATTTTGGAGTTTCACTTGGATCAATTATTTCATCTCCAGTTGAGATAACAGCTACTTTAACTTTTTTAAATACATTTACTTTAGTAACACCAATTCCCGCTAATGCACCAATATCTTGCGGTCTTATTTTGTGTCCAATATTTAATAAAACTCCACCTTTTAAAATATCTTCACCTTTAAATACTATATTTTCTTTTTCATATACAGCTCTAGAAATCTCAACAGTTTTTTCTGAAATCATTTCAGTATCTTCAACCATTACAATTGAATCTGATCCTTCAGGTATCATTGCACCAGTTGCAATTTTCATAGCATATCCTTCTTTTAATTTTTTTGTTGCTTCTTCACCCATTCTAATTTCACCATCAATATCAAGAAATATGGGTAAAGTTTCACTTGCACCATAAGTATCCTTTGAATAAACTGCATATCCATCAACTGTTGATCTCGAAAAAGGTGGCAAATCACCGTCTGAAATTACATTTTCAGACAATATTCTATTAAGAGAATCAATAATATCAATCTCTTCAGTTTCTAATTTCTTATTCATATTAGACATTGCAACTTCAATAAAATCTTCTATCTTCATTAATTTAAATAAATTTTTCATTTTTTCCCCCATTTAATATATATGAACTGATGTCGCTTTAAATATTAAATAAACTTCTTTATTATCTTCAAGCTTCATTTGTTCAAAGGAACTATATGTTATATAAGCAGTTAATATCACACCAATATCTACAGTAACTTCAACTACTTTTAATTTCTTTTTAATATTTACAATTCTACCTTTAAAACAGTTTTTTGCACTTGAATTTATTTTTTCAAGTGACACAATAATATTTTCAGACCTAATCATTAAACTAATTTCACTTTTTTCTTCCATAACCACACTAAAATTAATTTTATCTGAAATTCTCGCAATATTTTTCTCTATAATCTTACCTTTAAAAATATTTTTACAACCAATAAATTCTGCAACAAAATTATTATCAGGTTTTTGAAATATTTCCTCGGGTGTTCCACTTTGTACAACTTCACCATTTTTAACTATTGCAATTTTATCAGCTAAGAATATCGCTTCGTTAAAATCATGAGTTACATGAATTGTTGTTGTTTTAAACTCTTTATGAATTCTTTTCAAATCATTTTGTAATTTATTTTTTGTACTTGTATCAACAGCACTTAAAGGCTCATCTAAAAGCAATATTTCAGGCTCCATTATTAAAGTTCTTGCAAGTGCTACTCTTTGTTTTTCTCCACCACTTAAATTTTTAATTCTCCTATTTATTAGATGAGAAATTTCTAAATCTTTTGTTATTTTTTCAAATTTAGTTTCATAATTCGTAATTTTTTTAATCTTTATTCCAAATAAAATATTTTCTTTTACATTCATATGTGGAAAAAGCATATAATCCTGATATACCATGCCAGCATTTCTTTGTTCAGGTGGAACATCATTTACTCTATTTCCAGAAAAATAAATATTACCTGAGTCCACATTTCTTAAGCCTGCTATTATTTCAAGAAGTACTGTTTTACCATTACCACTTGGCCCTAATATTACAAAATAATCTCCTTTTTCAATATTAAGACTGATATCTTTAATTTTAAAATCTCCAATACGCTTATTAATATTTTCAATTTTTATCATAATTTTCTTCTCCTCTTTGAATTACTTTAAAAACAGAAAAAATAATTAATGTGATAATTATCATAACCACTGAAACAGGTATTGAATATTTAAGTCCATATGATGAAAATCTTTCGTATATTAATGTAGGTGCAACCATTGGATGGTACGCTAACACAAGAACTGCGCCATATTCAGAGATTCCTCTGGCCCACATCATTAATGAGCCAGAAAGAATATGATTTTTATTCATAGGCAAAACAACTTTAAAAAAAGTTTTTGATTGTGTTGCTCCTAAAGTTCTTGCTACTTTTTCATACTTTACATCTATTTTCTTAAAACCTTCTTTTGATTCGTTTATTAAAAACGGCATACTTACAAACATCATAGCAACCACAATTCCAGCAAATTCACCTGTAAAACTCATACCAAATTTATTAGCTAATTTTCCCATAAAGAAATTATCTCCAAAAACTGTTAATAATGCAATTCCCGCTGCTGTGTGTGGTATTATTACAGGTATATTTATAATGCTTTCAACAAATACTTTTCCTTTAAAATTATATCTTGCAAGAACATACGCAAGTGGAATCCCAAAAATCAAAGTAATTAGCGTTGCCGTTAAAGATGCTCTTAAAGTCAGAAAAATTGACTGAATAACTTCTTTTTCAACTGCTGTTTTTGATATCATTTCAAAATTAGAAAATGTAAATAATTTAATAATCGGAGCTGTAATAAAAAGTAATATTACTAAAGAACATAAAATGATTATTAAATTGAAAATAGATTTTTTCATAATTACTCCTTATTAATATTTTTGTAAATCCTCAGGTACAACTTCTCTATCATTAAATTCTATTGGGAAAATTGGTGGTTGACCATTCTTTTCCATTATTTTTCTACCATCTTCACTTAAAAGGAAATCCATAAATAAAATAGCTCCTTTTTCATTTGGTGCATTATTTGGAATAGTAATTCCATAAACCATTGGTAAACCAATCTTAGTTACAACTTGACCCGGTTCTTTACCATTAATATCAAAACTTACCGTTTTATAATCATCAGCAAATTTATTTGATTTTAAACTAATTTCTTCTGGTAACTCAACAAAAGGTAATTCATGTTGTTTTGCAACTGATTTATAAATAAAAACATAATCAAGTTCTCCAGCCTCTAACATTGCAATTAAATCAACTTCCTTAGGTCTAATTAAATTTTCAGGACAATTTTCTATCAACTCATCATTTAATCCTGGCTTATTATAATGTTTTTCAGCTAACTGCCATACAAGTTGGCTTCTATAGCCACATGGATCAACATTTGGCTCAGAATGAGAATATTTAACTCCATCTTTTAATAAAATATCATACCAGTTATCAGCATTTATTTCATCTGCATATTTTGAATTCTCAGTATACATAATAGCCATTTCATTAGTTGCAAAATTTGCATACCACTCAGTATATTCAGGTACCATTAATTCTTCAATAACAGTATAATCTGCTGATGCTACTACATCAACTAACTTTCCTAAATCTGTAACTTTTCTTACAGTAGTTCTACTTCCGGCAGCTTCTCTTAATACATCATACTGCGGATATTTTGCTTCAAAAGCCTCTTCAATCTCTTGAAATGGTATTGCTAAAGATCCTGCATGAATTACTACTAAATCTTCTTTAACTACTTCTGAATTAGCACTTGAACATCCAACTAAAATAGTCATTAAAATTAATACACCCATTATTACTACAATACTTCTTTTTTTCATTTTCTCCTCCATAAAATACAATAAAAAATACCTTTCTACAATTTGAAAGGTACCTGAAATAATGATATTTACATATCATTAAGATATTGCTCCTTTCCAAACGGGAAGCACTCACATTTCTGTTAAGCACTCTATCGGTTTTATACTCATAGTTTCCCTTAGACTATAAAACTCAGAGACATTATGCTATTGTCTTTACAGAACTTATTATAAACTAATAATCTACTAAAGTAAACGAATAAATGTCTAAATCTACAAATAGTATTTTATTTAACAAACTATTATTCTTACTTAAAACAACTTTTATACCCTCTTCAACTTGTAAAGAAGCCACTATAGTAATCACAGGTAAATACGAAGAAATATTCGTATCATCAGTTTTACTTATTAAATCTTTTATTCTAATTCTACTTTTGGTTGTTATAGTAGTAATTTGACCATACATAGAATTAATACCACCATGAATAAATGGAAGATTTTTTTCAAGAACTTTCTTTTCAATAATTATTCTAGATTCATAATTATCAAGTGCATCTAATACTAAATCGACATCTAAAGGCATTTCAAAATTCTCATCGATTTTTTGTTTAACAGCAACTATTTCAGTTGAAAGATTATTTTGATTAAGTTTTTTCTTAGCCACCATCACTTTATACTCATTAATATCATCATATGAATATAATACCTGCCTATTGAGATTTGAAACCTCAATTTTATCGTAATCAACTAAATATATTTTTTTAACACCAATTCGTTGTAAAATTTGAGCTTGGTTAGTTCCTAGTCCACCACAACCTGCAATTAACACAACTGTATTAGATATTTTAATGTTTTCTTCTTTTGTAAATACATTTTTTTGCCTAATTAAATAATCCATTTATATCACCTTAAATTTATAAGCGCGGATTACCCGCGCTTATATTTTTTATCCTCCACCAACAGGTGGAAATATTCCAATCCTATCACCATCTTGAATTTTATAGCTTTCATCTTTATGTTTTCCATTTACTAAAATTATCAATCTGATATTTCTTGGAATTTTATACTTTTCAACTAAATCGTCAATAATCATACCATCTTCAATTTCAATTATTGTACCTTCACTATTATTAGTAGGTAATAATTCTTTTAAAGTAGCAAATAGACGAATTTCTATTTTCATAAATCACTTCCAATTAATCAAATTTTAAAACTGAATCTAATTCTTCTCCAGTAAAATCAAAAGTAACATTATGAGGAGCAAATTCTTCTTCAGTAAAATACTCAGGTAATCTATCATCTAATTTAGTAAATCCAGCTTTTTCATTAAATTCTAATTCAGCTTTTAATATTGAAATTCCTAAATTAGTAACATCATCACCAGTCAATTCAAGATTAAACATTGCATTTAACATATCTACAATTTTAGGTAATGCTTCAGGATTATCTATTACTGCAAATGCAATAAATAAACAGAATCCAGTTGCATCAATTGCAGCAGTTGCAATTTGTAAATTTCTAGATAATTCTAATTGACCATCTTTTTTAAGTGGATCAATTGTTCCACCAACACCTAAAATATTTGCAGTTACAGCATAACCAGCAGTATGATCTGCTCCCATTGGAGTAGTTGCATAAGTTACACCTTGACCTTTAACAGCTCTAGGATCATATGCAGGCATTGCTTGGTTTTTAACAACTGGAACTCTTCTTACACCAAACGCTTTACCTGTAAATCCAGCACCGTTACCAATTATTCTACCAACTGGACTTCCTTTAAATACTTCTGCAATTAAATTCAATACACCTTTAGTATCACCAAATTCTATTAATCCGCCTTCCATAGCAACAGCAATTGTATTTCCTATTTCGATAGTATCAATACCTGTATCATCACACATTCTATCAGCCATAGCTATTACATCAATATCACTAATCATTGAATTTGCACCAAATGCCCAAATAGTTTCATATTCAAAACCACTAGTTAAATAATTTCCATCTTTATCATTGTAAATTTGAGAACATTGCATTACACAACCAGGATGACATGCATGTGTAGTTTTTCCACCACGTTCTTCTATTTTTTCAGCAATTGTTTCTCCACTAATCATGCCAGCTTTATCAAATCTACCACTTTCAAAGTTTTTAGTTGGAAGTCCACCCGCTTCATTTAAAATATTAATTAATACAGCAGTACCATATTTAGTAAGTCCTCCTCCACTAACAGGATGATCCATTAACATTTTTGCAAAATCTTTTGCAGCTTTTCTAAATTTATCTTTATCATGAATTGGTATTGGAGTTGTACCTTCATCGTTAACAATAATTGCTTTTAATTTTTTTGAACCCATTACTGCACCTAAACCACCACGACCACAATGTCTAGTAGGTCTAAATTCCGGATCACTAATTGCTATTGATGCAGCTTGTAATTTGAATTCTCCAGCAGGTCCTATTGTCATAAATGAACAATGTTTACCATATTCTTCAAGTAAACTTTCCATTGTTTCATAATTACCTTTACCTTTAAAATCATTACAAACTTCTAATTTAACTTCATCTTTATTAACAACTAATTTATAAAAATCATCACCTTTAGGAATACCTTCAATAACAATTGCTTTTATTCCTAATTTTCCAAGTCTTTGTGAAACAGTTCCACCAGAATTAGATTCTTTAATTCCACCAGTTAAAGGGCTTTTTGCACCTACAGATACTCTTCCTGAACTTGGCGCAGATGTTCCAGATAATAACCCAGGAGCAATTACAAGTTTATTATGTCTTCCAAGTGCATCACACGCTGGGTCAACTTCATCTAAAATCATTTGAGAAGTTAATCCTCTACCACCTAACATACTGTAAGTATCTTTCACTAATTCTTCTGTAACCTTTAGTTCGTCTAAATTAACTCTGTAAATCTTCATTAATTCTTCCCTCCTATATTATATACTCTTTTCCAATACGGGAGATTATCAAATTTCTTCAATAACCCATTGTTATTTTTCCATAGACCATTCCTTAGGTAAAAATAATTCAGAGATTTTTTATGAAACCGTTTTCATATATATTATATTACTTTAATTTAGCATTTACAATATTTAATTTACGTTTTCTTTGTTAAATAATTATTTATATACATTCTCAATATTCTGAATTCTGCAACTTTTTCTTTTTCTTTTTTGATTCATACATTCTATTATCTGCATCTGTTATTAAATCATATAGAGCTATTCTTTCAACTGTTTTTGTTGCAATCCCCATTGAAACACCCAGATTATAAGCAGTTTTTTTATTTATTTGATAAATTTTTTCATTAATTCTATCAACAATATATTTAGCAGCATTCTTTGTAGTTTCCATTAAAACAATTGCAAACTCATCTCCACCAATTCTTGCAAAAATATCTTCTCCTCTTATTGTATTATTAATAACACCAACAACAGTTTTAATATAGTTGTCTCCTTCATTATGTCCATATTTATCATTTACTAATTTCAACCCATCAATATCAGCAATAACTATACTAATTGGTAATCTTCTTGATAAATTCAATCTATTAATTTCTTCTTTATAGTACCGTCTATTAAAAATACCTGTCAATTGATCATGAGAAGATAAATATTTAATTTTCTCAACCTCTGAAATTCTTTTACTAATATCATTGTATATTGCATATATACCAATTTCTCCATTACCTAATTTAATTTGAAATGCATGAAGTGAAACATTTATTCTTTCATTATTTTTATTTTTTCTAATACACTCCGTTTTTATATCTTTCCCTTTAATTACTTCATCAGAATAATTTTTCCCTTCATAATTAAGTTCTTCAGGTAAAATCAAATTATCAATTTTTAAACCAACTATATTATCATTTTTATATAAAAATAATTTTTCAAAACTTCTATTAACTTGAATTATATTTGCTTGCTCATCAAGTAAAGCTATAGATTCATTTGATTCATCAAATAATTGTTGGAAAAGATTATTTTTCCTTTTTATCTCTTCTTCTAGCATTATTCTTTCTGTAATATCTTTACAGACTCCAATCATTCTAATAGCTTTTCCATCTTCCCATTTAATAATTTCACCTTCATTACTAACCCATTTAAAACCATTTTTAGTTTTTATTCGATATTTAATTTCAAAATGATCAACTTGGTTTTTTACATAATTTTTAAGTTTAATTTCAACATTCTCAATATCTTCATCAAAAATTTTATCTTTCCACGCTTTCATAATTTTTAAAGGATTATTGTCTGTAATCTCGACTATATCTAAAAAATTATTATTTACTTCCACATAATCTGTTATAATATCCCAATCCCATAATCCTAAATTATTTTCATTAATTGCAAGTTCATATCTTTCTTTTGTTGCTATTAATTCATTTTCTTTTATTTTCTCATTTGTTAAATCATTATAAAATATAATAATTTCGTTATCAAAAAGTTTATGAATATAATTTTCTCTATAACCTTTTATTCTTTTATCTTTATAAAAACTAATAGGATAATAAATTGATTCTCCTATTTCATAAACTTTTTTCATTTCATCAAATAAACCCATTTCAATTATACCTGTGAAAACATCAGTTACTTTTTTGCCAATAATTTTTTTTGAATTAATATTCTCAATTTCTTCAGCTTTTTTATTGAAATATTTTATAATAAAATTTTCACCATTTTCTATAACTTCATATACTACAATTCCACTTAAACTATTATTAAATAACATTTCCCAACATTTAGTCCTATAGCTTTCTCTAATTCTTGCTTCAATATTAGTTTTACAAAGCTTTAAAAAAATACTATTATTATTTAATTTAGTTAATATTGCAATCTTCCCACATAATTTATTTGATTCAAAATAAATAGGATATATTATAATTCGATTTTTTTCATCAATAATAACCGGTTTATCCTCATCAAAATCAGATTCTTCATAACAAATTTCATAAAATTTCTTAATTTCATCATTATTAATTTTTTCAAAATTATTCTCATTTGCAACCATTTCGTATCCATCAGATGTTTTTTTCATTAAAACAACAGAAGAATTTTCATAAAAATTAAGTAATTCGTTAAATAAATCATTATATATACTTTTGTCATCTAAACACCCAAATGTTTTATACAAAAATCCACCTCCAAAAAATATAGACTATATGCGATTAATACCCACTTACAATAAATATACACAAAAATTAAAATATATTTAGTTTTGAAGATTGTCCTAACCGAAACATTCTCCAAAAAATTCCTATAGAATATTTTAGATATAAAAATCAGCATATTAATGTATTCTATGCTGATTCTTATATTTACTATCTTAATGCTAAATCATCTGCTCCAATTGTTCCAATTATGGACTCAAGATATTCATTAGATTTATAATATTCTAGTTGTTCATTTGCATTCTTTAATCTTTCATCATATCCATAAACACTTATAATACTTTCGTTAATTGGATTTTCAATAAATTTTTCAAGGTTTGATATTTTTTTCTTAATAAGATTAATTTCTATTTGCTGTTTATTTTTTAATCTTTCTTTATACCAATCACTATTAATTACATATTCATATTCAAACTGCTTTCTAAACTTCTCGTTATCAACTTTTAACCCCTCATATTCACCATTTGCCATAATATATATTAAAGCCTTTAATGGCGGGATAGCATCGTTTACAGTACCGTCAGATATATATGCTTTTGCAATTTTTTCATGTCCTTTAACAATATTGTCAATTCCTTCAACAAATGCATCTATGTCTTGTGATTCAGGTTTTAATAACGATTCATCAAATATAGATTCCGGTTCATCAAAAACTTTCCCCATAAATCTATATGCAAAATACTTTGTAATTCTATAACCTAGTCTACTAGCTAAAACATTTTTGCCTTTATAACTAAAATCATCAACTTTTTCAAGTGCTCCCACATTAATTAAATATTTTGGTCGTTTCTCCGCCTCACTCAATCTACACCACATTTCAGGTATAAACATTGAAATATCATGATCAACTTTTCCATTAGTTCCAATATAGCCTGCTGGCGTTGTATAGCCTGCATAATCTGTTAATATATAAGATAATAATGCATTGTTCAAATCATATGCAGGTAAAAGCATATTGAAAGGTCCTTTTGTAAGTGCACCTTCAGATCCTGATCCAGTAGTTGAAGGAGATTTTCCACTTAAACTTGCCATGAAATCCATAAACAATTCAGGTAATTCTTGGTAGTGAAGAGGATTATATACTGATAAAGGCGGTACTTTTATTCCATCTTTTTCTGAAGGAGGATTATTCCTTCTACCTGCTAAAACCGCATTTATTGGATATAGTACTTCATCTTCAACCGGTATTTTCCTTGAAAATCTCGAGCCAATATCAGAAACATAATTTTTTATTGGTTCAAGAAAATCTCCTCTATTTTCAAGATATCTAATATTTTTTGATTTTGTATTATCATCCAAAATTCTTGGTTCAGATGATATAATACAATATTTATAATCTCCTTCTAAGAATTTTTCAACATGATCTGTAACAGGTTTAGTATAAGCTACAAAATTCATTACATCATCTTTTATCTCCTGTACATCTTTTTTAGTTAATGGCTGATAATTAGTAACAAAAATATTATCTTGTGACAAATCATATTCTGCTTTTTTATCATATCCAATATTTATTGCTTCATCAGGTCTTTGAAATAATCTATATTCACAATTCATTGCGAATTTCAAACTTGGATTTTGATATTGCTCATCAATATTCTTTAAATTTTTTCTTGGTAATACAACTGAAACTGAAATATCATCTTCCATTTGAATTTTTTCAGACGACATAAAATCCATTCTTAATTTAAATATTCTCCATGAGCTATCCTCATTAAAACCTATTCTCAAATAACTTGGTTTAATTTTCCTACCATTATATTTAACCACATTGCCAGGTCTACCGTTTATTTTATCTACTGTAAAATGACATCTCCAATTATCTCCCCATTTAACAAGATAAAATCGTTTTACAAGAAAAACTAAAGCTTTAATGTAATTTGGAATAGCAGCTAAATACTCATTAAATTCTTCAGTATAAGAATTCGAAGGTGTTAAAAGTTTAATTACTGAACCAAGTGATCTTTCAGGAGAAAGTATCGGTCTTGATGGTCTTTTTCTATTTGGATTAACAATCCATCTTCGTCTATAATCATATTTAAGTATACTCTCAACTCTATCTAAATCCTTAGCTAAATTATGAGAATAATAAGTTCCATATATTATTGAATTATCAAGTGATTTAGAAATTTCAGATTTTCCTCCACCTGAAACGGTACAAGGTTTATGACAATAAGTTCCTTCAGAAGAAGTCCTTATCAACTTCCATTGCGGTGCTGTTGGATGCTTAATCATCTGAAATTTATCACCAGAAGGCAAAATATAATAATAAGTTGGTAACATTCTAATCGATTGAATTTCATCGTTATATTCCCATTTTATCTCAGTATTATGAAGATCCATTTCAACATCATCAGGCAAATAAATAATGTTTTTATATATTTTATCTATACCATAATTTTCTTTTTGAATATCCATTAAATCACTAAAATTTTCTTTCACATATTTAAATTTATATTTAGAACTATCTATTTCTTTTTTCGCACTAAAATTTTCGCCTACATTTGTTCTTCTAAAAGCTATTGCTCCACCAGAATGTTCCTCTTCACTCATTCCATATAAATTCGCAGCATAACTCATCTGTGTCTTAATTTCTTTTTTTGAATAACCAAAATAATTGTCTGCAATAAGAGTAATAATAACCCCTTTTTCATCTCTGCAAGTTATTTTAAACGGCGATCCATCGTTGTAGATTTCATTTTCATTTTTATAACACATGCCATCTTTTTTTTGTTTTTCAGTTGCATTATCATAGTGTGGCAATCCTAAATCTATCTTTCTTAATTTTGTTAAATGTGGTGCAAGCACAATATATCCAGTATGGCCAGACCAATGCTCAACATCAAGACTTGAATCATTTACATGCAAACTCATATCTCCAGCATTTCCAAAAACAGATTCAACAAAATCAAGATTTGAAACAAGACTTCCAGGAGTAATAAATAAAATTTCCATATTCTTTTCTTTAACCACACCAGGAACCTCTGGTGAAATAGCTGGTTTAACCATAAGAGTAACAAAAGTTTTAGCTTTATTATCTTGATTTGAAGTAAAAGGAAGTATCATTAAATCTTCTGGAGGATTAATTGCTGCATTATAAAGCCTCACAAAAGTTTTTTTAGGAACTGATTTCTTATCAAATGGAATAGCAAGTCCACCCTCCACAATATGAAAAGATCCTTCTGTTGTTCTTCTATCATGTTTTGGATTATTTAAAATTCCTTGTTTAATTCTATAACTTTCTAAATATTCATTCTTAAATTCATATCCATTAGGCGCCATTGATAATTCTCTTGCAAGACCATATCTATCTAAAATAAATGAATCTTTTATAATATCTACACTTTCATCAATATCATTAAAATATTCATTTAAAAACTCATAAACTCTTTTATTAATAGGTATTTCTCTCCTATCCTGCAATCTCATTTTTTCTTTATAATCAGTAATAATACCTTCAAATAAATCAATAAAATATTCGCACGATCCTTCATCTTTTTTTCCTGAATCATAAATTGGCAATCCTAATGAAGCAAGTTTCAAGTTAATAAATTTAATGTTATCCTCGCTGTTTGTAGTTGGCTCAATATTACCATACTCTATTCCAATCTTTTTTCTTAAATTCATATTCTCTCCCTAATCTATTTATTAATCACAACAAAAAATGGATATAATTCTTAACATAATACCCATTTTCAACTAATTAAAACAATTATTCCAATATCAGATTCGATTTTTAGTCCCTCCTTGAATTAGTTCCAAAATAATTAAGATTCGAATTCGCATAAGAATTTAATGCTTGTTTTTTCATTTCTTCTCTTTCCTTAGTTGTCATTGTGATTCCTCCTTTTTTTATTTAAAATTTTTTATATAAAAAATTCACTCCTAATCATACAAATGTACGATATTAGAAGTGAATACTATCCACGGTTCCATTCTAAAATTTACTCAACTGTCTTAACGCGACTAACGTAATAACCTACTTATTTTCGGAAATTATACTCAAGAGTGATTGCCCTTTCAATGTTTTTTTGTTTTATTTTTTAGAGTATAGCATCTTAAATTTAAAAAGTAAAGTCTTTTTTTAGGAAAACGTTTTTTTATTTTGAATTTTCTGAATATTTGGTATTTTACAATTGAAAGAGCAAAATCATACTACAAATGGAGTGTGATTTCACCTATATTTTGTAAAAAGTACTATTTCTAAAGAAATATAAATATTTTTCACGAACTTTTTTCTTAATTAATTTTTCTAGTGCTTCAGCATAAATTTCCACTTGCATTTTATGTTCATTAACAAGTAATTTTTCATTAGAATTACTAATTTTATCTGTTTTATAATCAATCAAAATTATTTCATCATTTTCTTCAAAATATAAATCAATTATACCTTGGACTAAAAAATCTTTTTTATATTTAAAGGTAAAAGGCATTTCCCTGTTAATTTCACTTGAAGACAATAATCTTTTCCCAATTTCAGAATCATAAAAACCAAATATACTTTTTATATTTATAATTTCTTTTTGCGCATCACTTAAATATCCGATTTTAACAAAATTATCTATTTGCTCTTCGATTCCTTTCAAATCAACTTTATCCAAATTAATTTTTTCCATAACATAATGATAAGTATTACCATAATCAAATGCTGACAGCCCTTCTTTTTTAGTTATAAAACTTGGTTCTTTTTGCATTTGAGGAATATTATTAAATAATTTAAAATCCTCTACATTTTCGCCGTTAAGCGTATTTAATGCAGTAACCGATATCTTTGTAGGCATTTTTTCATTTACATTATATGAATAATTAAAAACTTCTTCTATTTTTTTATCAGTTTCAAATTCTCCATTTTCTAATTTACTTTTTATTGTTAAATAAGAATCAATTTCTTTTTTTTCTTCATTTTCAATATCTTTTAGATCAATAATATTTATACTAAATAAATCATTTCCATCAGGAACAAATTCATTATCGCTAATATTACAAATCTTTTTAAACTCTGTATTCCCAGAAATTATTCTCATTATCCAATCTATATAACTTTTTGATGTTTCGATATATTCAATTGATCCTTTCATAGACCAATCATTAACACTTTTATTAAAACTACTCCCAAATGTACCAAATATTAATAGTTTATCAACACTTCTTGTCATTGCAACATAAAGTATTCTCATTTCTTCAGCAATATTCTCTTCATCAATTTTTCTATTAATAACATATCTAGAAATTGTATTTGATTTTACTCTATTTTCATAATCAACATATTTAGTACCAATTCCATAATCTTTATGCATTATAAAATTATTTTTAGATTCCATCGATTTCATCTGCCTATTTCCTCTTGCTAAAATTACAACAGGAAATTCTAACCCTTTTGATTTATGAACACTCATCAAACGAACAACATTTTCACTTTCTGAAATTACATTAGCTGTATCAAAATCTGCATTAATACTATTCATACTCTTAATATATTCAATAAAATTAAATAACCCTGTAATTGAACTTTCTGAAAACAATTTTGCCTTTTGAACTAAAAGTTTTAAATTTCCACGTCTTAAATTACCACCAGGCATTGCAGAAACATAATTTAAAAAATTAGTTTCAGATAATAATTTTTGAATAAATTCATCAATTTCCATAAATCTTGCTATTTTAACATATTCATTTACTGTATTAATAAATTCAACTGCTCTCATTCCTAATTCACTATTCGTTTTAGAAATTTTCTTTAAACTTTCAAAATAACTTTTCTGTGGATTTTCAATTCTAATTTTTATTATTTCAGCAATTGAAAAACCCCCAATAGGAGATCTTAAAACAGATAGTAAAGCAATATCATTTCTTTTATTATCAATTATTTTTAATAAATTTAAGAATATCTCTATTTCAAGAGTCTGTAAATATCCATTTCCTCCTTCATAATATAAAGGAATTCCTTCTTTTATAAATATTTCTTCATATACCGGGCCCCAGCCACTAGTTGCTCTCATCAAAATGACAATATCCCTATATTCTATCTTTCTTTTCTTGCCTAATTTTTTATCATAAGTATCTTTTCCAATTAAATTTTTTATTCTCTGTACGACTGCTTTTGCTTCAATTTCACTCTGTTTTAAATCTAATAATTCTAAATCAATTTCGTTCTCTTCAAAACTTTTCTTATCAGCATTAATAATATTCAATTCAATTTTAGAATTTTCATTTTTTTCAAATTTAATTCCTTCATATAAATAAGCTTCTTTATTATATTCAATTTCACCAAAATCTTTTCTCATCAAATTTTTAAATATAAAATTAATTCCATCAAGAATTTCAAAACGCGATCTAAAATTTTTAGATAAATTTATTTTTCTATTTATACTTTTTTCAGACATAGAAAAAGAATCATATTTTTTTAAAAACAACTCCGGTTCAGCAAGTCTAAATTTATATATACTTTGTTTAACATCACCAACAAGAAACACATTATTTTTTCTTTTTATTAGATTTACAATTTCTTCTTGAATAATATTAGTGTCTTGATATTCATCAACAAAAATATAATCGAATTTCTTTCTATATTCATTATTTATTAAATTATCTCCTAAAAGCTCTAATGCGAAATGTTCTAAATCATTAAAATCTAAAACATTTTTTTCAAGTTTTTTATTTTTAAATTCACTATCTACTTTTTTTATTATTTCTACAAAATATTTAAGTAAAGGATATATTTTAGAAAGGTCTTCAATTTGACCATTCAAATTTTTAAACCCTATATTCTCTATTAATTTATTTAAATTCTTTTTAGATTTATCACGTAATTCTTTAGTTAATTTTATTAAATTATCATTGATTTCAGCTTTTTCTTTTTTACCAATAGATTTAAATCGTAAATAATTTATGGAATTAAAAGAATTAAAAAAACTATAAATATCTTTTTCTAATTCATCTTTTAAAGAAATTATCATTTTTATATCTGATTCAATAGCAACTTTATAATCTAAAGGTCCATCTGTATCTTCACAGCATTCTATAGCTGCATATAAATATTTTAAAGAAATATCAAGTGATTTAACAATATGTTTTTTTAATGCATCAACCCAAATATGATTATTAAAATTATCTTCTTCAACATTATAAAGTTCTGTTTTTTCTTCTAACCAATTAAAAGGATTTACTTTACTTCCAATAAAACTATAAAAATTCTTAATAGCATGGTATAGTTTTTCATCATTTCTATTTGACGTATAAGATTCAACAATTGAAATAAATTCATCTTTTCCTATTTCATATTCTTGTTCTAAAACTTCATCAACAGATTTAATAAATAACAATTCTTTTTCACTAGTATCTAATATTCTAAAAGATGGATCAATATTAATTTTATGAAAGTTCCTTTTAATTATTTCCATACAAAACGAATGTATTGTAGAAATATTAGAATTGTTTATCATAGAAATCTGTTTTCTTATAAACTCATTTTTTTCATTATGACTTTCAATCATAGAAGAAAGTGATTCAAGAATTCTTTCTTTCATTTCTCCTGCTGCTGCTTTAGTAAAAGTAATAATAAGCATTTTATTAATCGGAATTTTATCGTTCACTACTAAAGAAACTATTCTTTCAACTAATACCGCTGTTTTACCAGAACCAGCTGCAGCAGATAATAATAAATTCTGATTTCTACTTTCAAATGCATTTCTTTGTTCGCTAGTCCATTTAACCATTGAAATCCCCCTGTAAATAGAAACATTCTTTAAAAGTTACTTGATCCCTACCATTATCTTTTGATTCATAAAGAGCTTTATCAGCTATTTCAACTAATCTCATACGGTCAATTTCTGAAGTAGCTTTAACTGTAGATACACCAATACTAATTGTTAAATATTTTTTAGTTTCATCAACATAATTTTCGATATTTAATTCTTTTATTTTTTTTCTTAATTTTTCTGCAATCATTATTGAATTTTCCTTATCAGTTTTTTGCAAAATAATAATAAACTCTTCTCCTCCATAACGAATTGGTATATCTTGATCTCTTGTATTTTCAAGTAATACACTAGAAACTTTTTTTAAACATTCATCTCCTTCAAGATGACCATAAGTATCATTATAATTTTTAAAATTATCAATATCAATCATTAAAATTGTAATATTTTGATTAATTAATTTCATTCTATTATAAGTATCTTCGTATATCTTATAAAAATACCGTTTATTAAATAATTTAGTAAGTTCATCCATATTAGCTTTTTCTGTTAATTTTCTTCTTTCAATATTCATCATATGTTCTTTTACCTTTTGATATTTCAAATTTTTATAATAACCATTAATTACACTTGAAATCGTTTGTGCAATAGCAAGATCATCATCATCAAAAATTTCCGATGAATTTACAGAAATATCTAATGAAATTGCTCCAAAAATTTCATCTTCATCACTCATTCCAATAACAACGCTTTCTTTTAAAGGTATAATAATTTCTTCAGTTTCACTATTTATTTTATCTTCGTTAATATTTTTAATTAATTCTACATTTTCACTAGGGAATGTAAAATCGTCAACTTTATATTTGAATTCATTTAATTTTTCTTTGTTATGTCCAAGTGAATCAATAAAAAATACATAACCAGCTCTAGCTAAATAAACCGAACCAGCATCTGCTTTTTCAATAGTTCTAATTAAAATTCTAAAAACCCTAATTGCAAATTCTTCTTCTTCAAGTTTATCAATATCTTCTATTTTTGAAATTGCAATAATTGTTTCCTTAAAACGACTCATATTATCTATTTTTAAATTCATTTCATTATTAAGTCTTTGAAGTTCAATTTTACTATCAAAATAATCCTGTGATTTTCTTAAAAAAATAATTATTAAAAGTATAACTATTAAATATGGAAATAAATATCCAAAATTACTATTTATTATATTCTCAAAAAATAAAATATCATGCACTCCAATAAAAGCAATAATTAATGAAAAAACAATCATATTTTCATCAGTGTTTTTTACCAATTTACTTTTAAAAACTTTTAAATAATAGAAAAACGATAAAACTACTAAAATAACTATAAAATAATTATAATATTGAAAAATATTAGTATAACTAACTGTATTTAAGAAAGCTATTAAAAATATAAATACAATATTTAATGCTGAAATAATAATTTTAAAATAATTAGCAAATTTAGTTTTAATATTCTGATATAAAGACATCATTATAAACTCAACTATAAATATAAAAGAAATTTTCTGTATGTAAATTATCGATATTGCAGTTATATTTGGAATTAATTCAGAAATTAAAAGATCATCCTTGACTAGAATTCTAATAACAATAGCGATAGTTGCTAAAAACAAATATTCATGATTTTTTCTTCTTACACCGTAAATTGTCAATATTAATAAACTAATAATTAAAATTATTGAAATTCCAAATATAGTACTTGTAATAAAAATTTCATGATTTTTTTTCTTTAATAGTTCATTATATTCTCCAATATACATTTTTTGCCAAAATCCACTTTTAAAATTTACACTATTATTAACCTGAACTATTATATCAACTGATTTACCTATACTTGGATATTTTATCAACATATTTTTATATTGACTTTCATCTTGATTATTAATATTCCAATTTGACGCAATAAGTTTATTATCAATAAACACTTTATATTGCGTTGACATATATTTAATATAAATTCCATCATATAATTTTTCACTATCTAAATGTAATCTGTATGTAGCAACACTATCTTTATTATCTTTTTTAGGTATCCATGTATGAGGCACATTTACAAATTCAGGTTTCAAGTTTTTTTCATTCTGTGTAAAATACCTTTTATTTAATAACTTTCCTTCATAAAATTCCCATTCGCCTGATAAATCAATAACTTCCTTATCAATATTTTCTTTTTCTAAATCAAGTTTACCTTTAGAAACTAAATAATCTGAAGTTTGAGGATAAAATATTATGATTATAATTATACTCAATAATATTAAAACAATATTTAGTTTTCTTTTGTTTTTTTTCACAATATTCACATCCTATTA
>Ga0256842_1000772_pt1 | contig 27814 bp, 24 predicted proteins | sample 4559240metaG_FD_185973 | JGI IMG/M metagenome (GOLD analysis project Ga0256842, IMG submission 185973) | Hydrothermal vent microbial communities from Guaymas Basin, Mexico - 4559-240 | ecosystem: Environmental > Aquatic > Marine > Hydrothermal vents | place: Mexico: Guaymas Basin | collected... | reverse complement strand
CGAAGAAAACCATTGGAAGAAAATAGAGCATGAATCTAAGTGTATTCAAGAACACCTGCCAGAAAATTGGGTCTTTAAAGAGCCTTATAAAATTATAAAATCCTATAAAACGAGGCTTTCCAAAAAAATTCCACTTTGTAAAGGCGAGTATAAGCATCCAAACGAAAGGATACCCCCAAAATATTGCTGTGTAAAAAAGATATATACTTACAATTCCCCAGCCAAGCGCTTTCTCTCTTCTTCTAAGGCTCATCTGTTTCACCTCTCATATTTTTTGAAAAAGGGGGGCATCTCCCCCCATCTTATCATTGAGTAAGGAGAACCTTATTGACTTCTTTTACAGCTTTCTCAAGAGCCTCTTCCGGTGTGGCTTTCAGATAAATAATGGGTTCTATGAGATAATTCGTCATAGCGTTCTGAACATCTATCGTAGTTGTTATAAGAGCTGGTGGCACGGCGTATGCAACATAACTGGCGGTTGCTGCAAAGTAAGGATCACTTTCTACATATTTCTTGAACATCGGATTTGTTGTTATGTCTCCTCTTGCGGGAGGCATCTTTGTTAACTCTATCCACCTTGCGTCGTTCTTCGGATTGGAGAAGACCCATTTAATAAATTCCCAGGCTTCTTTCTTATATTTACATGTAGAGAAAACAACGAGACCTTTGGTGTCGGCGAATGTGTAAACAGGTTTGTATGAAGGATAATCATCTGGAACTGGCGGAGGAGCAATCTCTATGTTCTTGTAAACCTCAGGATAGTGCTTTTTGGTGTAATTGAAATGCCATGGTCCCATCAAGCTTCCCATGATGATACCCTTTTCAAATGGGTCTTTTCCAAGATCGATAGCTGTCCATTCGTTTTTGAATAAAGTGTAGAAGAAGTCAGCGACTTTCTTCCCATACTCGTTGTTGAAGACTGCTTTATTGTTCTTTATATAAGGAGCCCCTTCACTTGCAGCGTAGTAAAGTGTGATAAAATCAAACCATCTGTCCCACCAGTTCTTGCCTGCGAAGACCTTTATGGCGTATTTCTCCTTTGGAACGGTAACCTTCTTAGCAAGCTTATACACCTGACTGTAGGTTCTTGGTGGAGTAAAGAATCCTGCTTCTTCAAGAAGGTCCTTCCTCCACCAGAAAAGCATTGGATTCGAATAGATTGGGAACACATAGTAGTGATCATTTAATACCCATCCCTTGATGACATTCTCCATGTTCCTTGCCTTCACTAAGTTCCAAAAGTCATCTCCGAATTCCTTATCAAGTGGAACAATGGCACCCATCTCAGCAAGCTGAGCCGCAAAACCGCTGAAGATGTTGGTTGAGATGTCTGGTCCTCTACCCGCTGCTATAGCCGTTAATATAGCTTCCTCCGAACTTCCTGCAGCTGGGATAACAGACCATTCGATCTGAACATCCGGGTGCTGCTCGTTCCACTGTTTGACAAGGGGTTTCCAAAACTCTTCTTGCTGTGGGTTTGGAGCTGTCCAAAACACTATCTTTTTAACCCCAAACACACTGACGATGAGCATAAGTACCACAAGCCAGACCAAAAACTTTCTCATAAAACATCACCCCTCCCTCTAAGTTTTTTTATATGACCCCTGATGACAAGTTCCGTAAACAGGGAGATCTTAGCTGGATGAACATCTTGTTTCATCATCAGGGTGGCTAATCTTCTCATTGAAAAGGAACCCATTTCTTTTTTAAACACTCTTACAGAAGAAAAATTCATCTTTTTTGCTTCCTCTGAATCATCAAAGCCCATGATCACAACATTTTCAGGAGCTTTTATGCCTCTTTTTCTAAGTTCTTTTATCGCCCTTTTAGCAGCGAAATCATTAGAAGTGAAAATAGCTTCTGGAACACCATAAGTATTAAGCATTAGGTCAATCACATAGGACATATTTTCGGCTATATCGTCAAATTCGTAGAGTTTTGGCATGAGGTTATTCTTTTCCATCGCATCTACATAACCGTTGAACCTATCCCTAAAGCTGTATGTGGAAAGTGGGCTGTGTATATGAACTATCTTTCTGTAACCGTAATTGATAAGGGTTTGAACGGCGTTGAAAGCTCCACCATATCCATCGCTTATCACAACATCTACATCTAATCCGGGAATGTAGTTATCAACAAGAACAACAGGTTTTTTCATACTAGCGAACTTTTCAACATCACTCGGCCCAAAATCTGCGCCGATTAGCAGATACCCATCGAAGAAATCTTCTTCATCACCATACATGAGAATTTTTGTCTCTACTCCACTTGATGAAGCAACTTCATTTATACCTTCGAGAACAAGGTGGTAAAAGGCACCTTCTCCCATAAAACGTTTGATTCTTTCAGTTATAACGATTCCGACCTTAAACTTAGCCCGTGGCATAGCTAGGTATTTAGCCCAAGGCCTTGGCGAGAACCCCAGCTCTTTCATAGCTTTTATGACTTTTTCTCTGGTTTTTTTGGACACCCTTGGAGAATCGTTGATAACCCTTGAAACCGTTGTTATAGACACCCCCGCCTTTCTAGCAACATCTTTTATCGTAATCATGGAAGCGCTTTCACCCCTTTCAATGTGATTGTACAAAAATTCCCATGGGAAGTTAAAGCCCTATTTCTAGCAGATATTACTGAATATACTTTTTTATTCGCAATCTCGCTGAAAAATCTTTTATATACTCATATATTCTTCATATTTTATAAAAGCTGCATTTTATCCAGAAATATACGTTGTGAAATCGCTTTCAGAATTTTAGGCCGAATCCATAAAAATTAAAAACCCGCCCATTATAGGCGGGTTTCGAATATGTACAGTAATTACATCATCCTTTTAGATTTTCTGCGAAGTACTCCTGAAGTGCCTTGAGAGATGCACCAAGCTCGAATTCATATCCGAGCTCTTTGAGGGCAAGTTCAAGGGAAGAGAACGCTGCCAATGTGTCGAATGGACCCATGTAACCAAGGTGAGCTATTCTAATTATTTTACCTTTCAGATGTGCCTGCCCTCCCGCTATCGTTACTCCGTACTTATCCCTCATTATCTTTGTAAGCTTCGTTCCGTCCATACCCTCTGGAAGCTTCACGGCTGTTACAACATTTCCAGGTCTCTTGGAAAGAAGTTCTAAACCTAGTGCTTTGACGGCTTTTCTTGTAGCCTCACCCAAAACTTTGTGCCTTTCCCAAACGTTTTCTATACCTTCTTCTTTTACCATATCGACAGCTTTTTTAAGCATGTAGATGTGATTAACAGCCGGTGTGTAGGGGTTTTCGGGAGCTTTCTTTTTGTAGGCTTTAAGATCAAAATAGTATTTTGGAAGAGTTGACTGTTCAACTAATTTCCACGCCTTTTCGCCTCTGATTGCTAAAAAGCCAAGTCCAGGAGGGAGCATTACGCCTTTTTGAGAACCAGACACAACAACATCTATTCCCCATTCATCCATCTTAAGGGGTTCTGCTAAGAGTGAACTGACAGCATCTGTGACAAGGACAGCGTCTGTATCTCTAACTACTTTAGCAATTCCCTCAAGATCAATAACCGTTCCTGTTGATGTTTCACTGTGGGTGGTAAAAACAGCTTTTGCATCAGGGTTTTCTTCCAATGCTTTCTTAATGGTTTCTGGACTGACGGCTTCTCCCCACTCAAGTTCTATCTCAACAGCATTTACTCCAAAGGCTTTGAGTATGTCTCTCCATCTCTCGCCAAACTTACCAGCAACAACGACTATGGCTTTATCCCCTGCAGAGAGAAGATTCTGTACAGCAGCCTCCATAGCCCCCGTTCCAGAGGAAACGAAGGCGTAAACTTCACCTTCCGTCGTTTGGAAAAGGTATTTAGCCCCTTCCATAGCTTCCTTCATTATGTTGATGAACTGCGGTGTTCTGTGATGTATCGTCTCGTTCGCACCTTCCAATAGAACCTCATGGGGAACCGGAGTTGGTCCTGGTGCCACCAAATAAAATTTCTTTAGAAAGTTCATTATCCTACCTCCCTTCAAAATTTAATCACCTGCTTAATATTTTAACCAAAAAGGTGAACAAAAACACAATTCCTTGAACAAGAACAATAGATGCACCCGCTGGTATATCGAAATTCCACGAAAGAATAAGTCCGAAAAACACTGAAAAGGCGGAAATCAACGGTGCAAGTTTAAACATTCCCTGATAAGTTCTTGACGCTAAAGATGCGGAAGCCGCAGGAACCACTACCATTGCAGAGACAAGAACAATTCCAAGAAGATTCATTGAAACGACTATGGACACGGCAAGTAATATCAAGAATGTGTAGTAGACAAAAGGTATGTTTATTCCAAGAACTTTTGAAAAATCTTCGTCGAAAGTAATGTAAACTATGTGATCCTTGAAGAAAATTATGTAAAGAATCACCAGTGCCGTGACTATTGAAGAGAATACAACATCTTGCCAATTTATAGCGAGTATGTCACCAAAGAGATAAGCCATGACCCTCGAGTTATCTATCTTAGCAAGATATATAAGGATTATTCCAAGAGCCATAGATGTGCTAAAGAGAATCCCAACTCCTATATCCTCGTGAACCCCCTTTCTTGCCAAAAATCCCAGAATAATAGCCGCCGCAATTGCCACAGTCAATGTAACAAATGTTGGAGAAAGCTTGAAAAACAGAGCAAGGCCAACTCCTATGAAGGATAAATGAGCTATACCACTTCCAAAAAAAGACATTTTCCTAAGAACAACAACGCTGCCAAGAAGAGATGTAGCTATAGCAGATAGAACTCCCCCTATCAAAGCTAAGATTCCAAATTCGTAAAGAAATATTTCCATATTTTTCACCTCTTATGGTTGTGAAGAACTGCCTTTACATTGTAGCCATAAAGCTTAGCAAAGAACTCTTTTGGAAGCTCATCAACATCTTTCGCATGAACAACCAACCTTTTATTTATGCACAAAATCCCGTCGGAATATTCACTAACAAACCCTACATCGTGAGTTACCACTATAACGGTCATGCCGCTTTCATTTAACTCCCTAACCAACCTGAAGAAATTTCTTTGGCTTTCCGTGTCAAGGCCAACGGTTGGCTCGTCCATTATCAAAATTTCTGGTTCTGAAACAATAGCCCTTGCTATCATAACCCTCTGGCGCTGTCCACCAGAAAGTTCGTGGATTAGCCTTTTAGAAAATCCTTCCATATTCACCCTCTCAAGAGCTTTTAGGGCTTTTTTGTAATGCTGCTTTTTGAATTTGAACTTTCTCTCTCTGAAAAGTCCCATCAAAACTACATCGATAACTCTTATTGGGAACTTTGTGAATGAGCTTATCTGAGGTACATAACCAACCAACTTTTCCCTTAGATATTCATCTCTATCTTTTCCAAATATCTGTATTTGCCCATCGTAATCATCGATAATTCCAACAATTGTTTTAACAAGGGTGCTCTTGCCACCACCGTTGGGGCCAACTACCGTGTAAAATTTCCCTTTTTTCAAGGAGAAATTAACATCCTTTAAAGCGACGATATCTCCATACCTTACCGTAAGGTTTTTCACTTCAAGGCAATATTCACACTTCACTTTAGCGCCTCCAATACGATCTTTTCAACACATAGTATAAGCTCTTCATAGCTTTTAACATCTGCTCCAAGAACATCCACTTCAAGTTCTTTTAACTTGCACTCTCTCAGAAGTGGCAAGGCTATCTTTTTACTTGAACTTTTTTCGATAATAATTTTCTTCAAGTTCCTTTTTTTACACACCTTTATGACATCTTTCAAACTCCTTGCAGATAAAGAAGATTGAGTCTGGCCAATTACGGTGTAGTATTTGCCTTTGAAATATTCCTTCAAAAAGTGATAAAGAGCTGGGCGAAGCTCTAAAATCGCCCCATCTTTATCGCTTAAGTCTTTCCTTAGCTTCTTGTCAAGTTCCTCTAATTTATCCAAAAACCTTTTATAATTCTTCTCTATCTCAACTTTTTTATCTGGATAGACCTTTTCAAGACATTCTTTTATGTTGCCCACCGCCTTTTCCATGAGCTTTGGATTTAGCCACAGATGGGGATTTACATCCATTTCTTTATCCATACCCTTTGCAGCATAGCATATATTTGCCTTCACCTTCTTTATCCACTCCTCAAAGCCACTTCCAAAGACTATCAAAATATCTGATTTGTATATCTTTTTCATTGAAGACGGTGTAAGAGAAAACATGTGAGGGTTAGAATTCGGATCTATCAAAACTTGAACTTGACCGGGATATAGCTCTTTCACTATAAACATCAAAGGCCTTATGGAAACAAGAACATAGGAAAAAGCTAATGATGATACCAAAAGCGCAACGACTAAAGATGCTCTCTTCATTTATCAAACCTCCCCGTGTAGAATTATATCGTAATTAAGTTTGTAAAATTATACTTAAAAGGAAAAAGAGATGGGATAACATAGAGAAAATAGGCAAGCAAATAGAGAAAATTCTCTCTGATATACTTCAAATCCGATATCAACTATACCTGGAGTGGGAAAGGTTACGCAAGCGAGATAATATCTGAAGTTGAAGATATAAACAGATTCGAGACAAAGCAAGGATTTGTATCTTATATAGGGCTTGATCCTGTGATAAAGCAAAGTGGGAAGAGCTACTACAGATGTGGAATATCGAAAAAAGGGGGATAAGATACTAAGGTGCATCTTTAGCGAGAGGTTACATAAAGCATTGGGATACAAGACTCCGGATGAAGTATACTATGAAGGAAGGCTGGTGAAAGCCTCTTGAACTATATGAATAAAATCAGCAACTTTTATTGTCTGATTATTGGGGAGCATCTTAATAGCGATGAGTCCCTTTTTTATGGGAATGTTGTTGAAATATTTTCCAATTAAATAGGTAGTTGGTATTGCAGCAGCGTTTATAATAGAAAAGAGAATTCCAATTTCGAGTGGACTGAAACCGGTAATCAACATATAAGCTGGTAAAGCATACCAAACGAAAATGGTTGGTGAAATTATCATATGGTAGATCATATAACGACGAGCTGGTTGTGGTATCTCTTTCCATCTCATATTATTCCTCAAATAATGAGACTTATCCCTAAAATTGTGTAAGTATCATTCATTCACCTCATCGAGATTATACCTCAAATTCATAAGTTGCTGTATCCTGTGAGCATTACCTCTAAGCACCGCCGCCGGCTTTCTCATCCACCGATCATTCAAATTCACAAGCTGCACGAATAAATTCACCTCAAGCACCCTCTCTGACTGGAAATACCTTCCCATGTCCTACCTCATTAGCTTTATATCGTTATTTATACTCTCTATTGTATTTGTCGTGCAGGCGTATTGGGCGTATATAATAAAAGAGTTTTAATTCAGGTATAATAATCAAAATAGGGGTTTATCCGATGAATTTATAAAACTGCTTTGAGTGGGCGGCATTAAGTAATAACCAAATATTATAAAGAAAAGAGTGATAGCATTATTGAAACTTTGAAGGATTTTTTTAATTCAGGAAAAACTTTGGATGTAAAGTTTAGACTTTCGCAATTGAAAACTCTAAAAAGAGCTTTGATTGAGAATGAAGATAAAATCTATAGTGCGCTTTACCGTGATCTTCACAAATCAAAGCAGGAATCTTTTCTCGCAGAGATTTTCATGGTAGTAAAAGAAATAAATTTCTTTTTGAAGAAACTGAAAAAACTCTCAAAACCAAAAAGGGTAAAGGCGGGGTTGGAAAATCAAACTGGCAGAGCTTATATCTATCCTGAGCCTTATGGTGTTGTTTTAATTATATCTCCCTGGAATTATCCTGTTAATCTGTCCTTGATTCCTCTTGTTGGAGCAATCGCCGCCGGAAATTGTGCGGTGTTGAAACCTTCAGAGTATTCCGAAAATGTCTCAGCACTATTGAAAGATATGATATCAAGATATTTTCCTGAGAATTACATAAAAGTTGTTACTGGAGACGCCGAGGTTTCTAAAAAACTCCTTGAATATGATTTTGACTACATATTCTTTACTGGGAGTCAAAAGGTTGGGAAATATGTGATGAAAAAGGCATCAGAAAAGCTTATACCTGTAACATTAGAGCTTGGAGGTAAAAACCCCGTTATCGTTGACTCAACGTGTGACATAAAGTTGGCTGCCAAAAGAATTGCATGGGGAAAGACTTTAAATGCAGGTCAAACTTGTATTTCTCCTGATTATCTACTGATAGATCGCAAAATCAAGGAAGAGTTCTTGACGCTGTTTAAAAACTATCTGAATGAGTTTGGCAAATATATGTCCCACATTATAAACGAAAGGCATGTGGAAAGGTTGTCAAAGCTATTAAACAGCACAAAGGGTAAGATTCTCTGCGGTGGAACTTTCAAAGGAAAGAAATTAGAACCCACAGTCGTTGATGAAGTACCTTTAGATGACATATTGATGGAAGACGAGATATTCGGTCCAATCTTGCCTGTGATCACATTTGATGATAAATACAAAGTATTTGATGTTATTTCAAAACATCCTTATCCCCTTTCTTTATATGTTTTCTCGTCTGATAAAGGATATATTAAGAAGATCATCTCGAAAGTACAAGCTGGTGGGATTTCGATTAATGACACAATTACCCATTTTGTTCCAGAATATCTTCCCTTTGGTGGAATAAAAAGGAGTGGAATAGGAAGCTACCATGGCAAGTACAGTTTTGACACCTTTTCCCACTACAAACCAGTTTTTATTAAAGGAAAATTTGAACTGAACACGAAATACCCACCTTATAAAGGAATAGAAATTCTAAAGAAATTCTTTATGCGTAGGTAAATAACTAATTTTTTCAGTGGCGCATATCACCATCTGTTGTAAACCTTTTCTGCAAAGCCAAGCAGATCTTTAATTATGATCTCTTTTCCATCGTCAAGCACAACTCTGCCAGAAAAATAACCGAATACCTGATGCTGATTTGATTGGAAGATCAAAAGATTTGTATTTGAATGCCTGTCAATTATCGGCTTAAATACCATTTCAAATCTGGAGTCACTGCTGGTAAAGGTCCATGGTTTGAGGTAATCATCAGCTGGCAAGTGAAATGTAACATGATCCAACTTATGCGCCTTGCCTTTGTAAAAGATCATATTCTCAGTTGCCCGAGAATTATCACCAAACCCATACCCAATATTGAAACCAAACAGGTCATTTCCAATTTTTCCCGAAGCTGAACCCCAATACCAAGTGTTTCTATATGTCCACACTCCTCTGCCCCAGTCAAGCACACCAAAACTGTCATCAGGATCAAATAAAAGCTTTTGATCTCCAAAAGAGATTTCTCCCTTTGCGGGCATGCAATTTATCTTCTGATTGTAATAAAAGGCATGTTTAGATTCTGGAAATGGGATAGTGATAACCATGGTCTCCAGCGATGAAGGTTGATGTAATATGATTTCTCCGCTTAGTGATTTACCATTTTTGAAAGAAGGTATATCAACTTGAATAATTCTATGTTCTTTGCGTTTTAGAAATTTTAGTGAAAAGTTTTTTCTTTGAAAAATCACATCACCTTCTTTTGAAGTTGGGGGCAGGTTGAACGATCCGAGTGGAAACAAAACAATAGAGCTTTTGGTTATTTCTTTGCGCTTTTTAAAATCAAGAAGAGTAACCGATACGAACCCTAAATATCCAAGATCCGCTATAGTGAAGGCAATACCATATGGTTTTCTCAAAATACAATAGTAATCCCACTCTTTTATTCTAAATTTGGGTGCTTTTATTTTTCTTCTATCATACTTCAGAAGCAAATCTTTTGCCCATCCTATCTGCTTAAGCGTGCCATCTTCATTAAGTAAATCCGATGGTTCTGTTATCTGATGTTGCTTCATGATCATCCCTCCAAACATAAGTTATACAAAGCAGAAAAGAAAAATTTTTTCTTTTTCTTAAAGCAGCTTTTCTATCTCTTCCTTTACGGCATCAACATGGCCTTTTACCTTTACACCTTTCCAGCTCTTAACTATCCTTCCCTTCGGATCTATTATAAAGGTCGACCTGTTTATCCTGTTTCCTTGCTTTATAGCTCCTAGTTTCTGTGCAAGTTCTTTTTCATTATCAGATAGGAACATTACCTTAAGGTCGTATTTTTTCTTGAAATTTGTTAAAGCTTTAGGACTATCTGGCGAGACACCAATAACTTTGACTCTTCTTTTTTCAAAGAATTCTATGTTTTCTGTGAAATCCTGCGCCTCCCTAGTGCATCCTGGAGTGTTAGCCTTTGGGAAGAAATAAAGCACGACCCAGTTTCCTTTAAGATCTTTGGATGTAACCTTATTCCCATCTTCGTCAACGAGTTCAAATTCGGGGAGGAAATTCTCTTCTACAGGAGCTTTCTTTACCTTCTTTACTTCTTCTATGAATACGGGAAGCAACTTTGGAAGATCAGTTGGGACACGAGATGTAACTATTCTCTTATCGACGACTACAGCCTTATCTACCCAGCTACCACCAGCATTTACAACATCATCTTTTATTGAATAGAAAGATGTCATAGTAACGCCTTTTATTATGCCGGCGGAGATAAGAACATGTGGTCCATGACAGATTGAACCTACTATTCCACCATTTTCGTAGATCTCCTTGACGATTTTTACGACTTCTTCGTATCTTCTTAGTTTATCTGGGGCGTGACCGCCTGGGATGAATACAGCATCATAATCAGCAGCTTTAACGCTTTTCACATCGAGTTTTACGTTGAAACTTGTGCCGTTCTTTCCAACCTTTTGACCTTTTTTAGGGGAAGCGACCTCTACCTCAAATCCTTCTTCTTGGAGCCTCAAATATGGGTAATAGAATTCCAGGTCTTCGTAACCATCTTCAAGGAGAATCAAAACTCTCATTTTGTTCACCCCTTTGCAGGATTTCCTTTAAAAATTTTGCGTTCTTGATGGCGTAACCTTCAAAATCGTTGTTGAAGTAGACAAAGCTTTCCGCGTCCATTTCCAAAAGCTTTTCTGCAACGTTTTTTAGATACTTCTCAGAATATTCTGATGCGTAGAGTTTTTCTGGGCCATGGAACCTGACGTAAACAAAAGAAGCCGTCTTTACCCAAGGCGATTTAAGCCTCTTTGAATCCGTGATGCAGAAAGCAACATCATGATCTTCAAGAATGGAATAAACATCGTCATTAAACCAGCTTTTGTGGCGAAATTCAACTGTATGTCTTATGTTTTTTGGAAGTATCTCCAGAAAATCCTTGAGCAATTCTATATCTTTCTTAATGGATGGAGGGAGTTGCCAGAGTACAACTCCTAGAGTACCTTCTAATAAGCTTACTCTTTCAATGAATCTGTCCACATCTTCCTTTGCATCCTTTAACCTTTTGTTGTGGGTAACGATCTTGGAACCTTTAACTGCAAATGTAAAATTCTCTGGGACTTTGTTTTTCCATCCTTTTACCATGTTTTTGAAGGGAAGTCTGTAAAAGGTGGAATTTATTTCGACAGTATCAAACCACTTTGCGTAGTATGAAAGCCACGCTCTCTTTTCCAAATTTTCAGGGTAGAAGATACCAGTCCAATGATAATAACTCCATCCAGAGGTGCCGATGTGATAGTTTTCTCCCATCAAATTAGATTATACTACTCATTATTCATTTACACGAATATTTGTCCTTTTTTAATAACTGTTATAAAATAAATGGAGTTTTGGGTTCTGTTTTCGGAGGTGATGTTTTTGACAGCTTATATCATTAGAAGACTACTGATTCTTCCTTTAATTTTGCTAGGTGTTACATTTATAATTTTTGGTATGATGCAACTTCTTGGCTCTGACAAGCTGCTCGCTGCTTATGTTAATCCAAATGTATTTGATAAACTCACCGATGAGGAACTTGAGGCTTTGAAAGATAAATATGGACTTAACGACCCATTGATAGTAAGGTATGGTAAATGGCTTAACGGAGTTCTTCATGGAGATCTTGGTTGGTCAGTCGTTGGGAAGACTTATGTCTCTGAAGCACTTATGCAAAGGATTCCCTATACAGCAGAACTTGCGCTTTATGCTATTTTCCCGGTAATTGGCGTTGGGATATGGCTTGGTATAGTTGCAGCTGTGAATCATGATAAATTCATCGATCATGCGATAAGAATCTTTGCAGTTATAGGGTGGTCGTTCCCGGATTTTGTTTTTGGGCTTTTCATACTTATGATCTTTTATAGCTTTCTTGGGTGGCTCCCGCCAGGTAATTTTAGTAACTGGGTGGAGGATGCAATTAAGTCATCCAATTTTCATTATATAACCCACATTTTATCCTTAGATGCGCTTTTGAACGGTAGATTTGACATATTTTGGGATGTTATAAGACACCTTATAGGACCTATCATTACCATATCTTGGCTTTGGTGGGCGTATCTTTTGAGGATAACGAGGTCATCAATGCTTGAGGTTTTAAATAAAGAGTACATAAGAACGGCAAGGGCAAAGGGGCTTGATGAGAAGGTAGTTATAAACAAACATGCGAAAAGAAACGCCCTCATACCTGTTACAACAGTTGGAGGAGCGATGGTTATAAATCTATTCGCTGGCACGGTTATAGTTGAGGTTATATTCAACAGAGTAGGACTTGGAAGTTTCGTAGCGCAAGCTGCCACGCAGCTTGATTATGCGGCTATAATGGGAGGGGCTCTTTTTTATTCGACAATACTTGTTGTCGGTAACCTTATAATTGACATACTTTACGCAGCGATAGATCCAAGAATAAGACTCGGGTGAGGTGATTTGACTTGAGAGTTGAGACAAAAAGAACATTGAAGAGATTCTTCAGAAACCCTTCGGCCATAATAGGTGTTAGCATATTGGTCTTTTTTACATTGGTGGCGATATTCGCTGCTTATATTGCGCCACCAGTTAGCCCTATGGATCCTTCAAGAAAGATTCATGACCCTTACACCATGCCCAAGATAACTTGGAAACAAGAGCCTATTCCTCCAACAAAGAGAAAAGATGCAGAAATCGCCTTTGTGGCAAAAGGTCTTGAAAAGTACGTTAGAAAAATTCCTGAAGACAAATTGAGGCCACTTGCAAAGAGCATAATAGAAGGCCTAAATTATGAAGGAAAAATAGAGGTATACGCTAAAGTTTCGAGAACTAAGACAAAGATAAAGAGCTATTTGAAGGATCATTTAGATCAGCTTAAAGAAGCTGGATTTGCCAATGCAGAAAATTTGATTAATTCTTTTTTTGAAAATGACCTCGTTCTTGCAGCAAAGCGGTCACTTGAAATGTTACCGGAATTTTCAAAGTACATAGACAATCTTGAATCAGAAATAGAAAAGTTCCGCAAGGCTGATTGCATAAAAGTTGTAAAATATGGCTTTTCAAAGCTTGAATATGGCTATGCAATGAAGGTGGTTAAAGACTTCACAGGAGTTAAAGGTAACATCCTTGATTGGATGATTGATAAGAAACTTATAAACAGAAAGCCGATAAGATGTGTTGATTATCACCTTTTTGGGATGATAGATGGAAGAGACATTTTTTATGGAGTTATCTGGGGAACAAGAACCGCTTTCAGGATAGGATTAATAGTTACCATAATTTCAACGATAATTGGACTCATAATTGGATCGATTGCAGGGTATTACGGTGGATGGGTTGATGAGGTTTTGATGAGGATAACAGATGTATTCCTATCACTTCCCTTCCTCGTTGCTGCGATTGTTATTACCACAATTCTCGGAACAGGTCTTGATAAGGTCATGGTTGCTATGATTATTTTCGGTTGGATGGGGACCGCAAGGCTTATAAGGGGGAATATCTTGCAGGTTAAGGAAGAGCAATACATACTTGCAGCGAAGGCGCTTGGTGTTAAAGATTTCTTTATAATAATGCGTCATGTTATACCTAACACGATCTTTCCTGTTGTGATACAGGCATCGATGAGAATGGGATCGCTTGTTATTACTGCTGCAGCACTTTCCTTCCTTGGGCTTGGTGCTCCAACTGGATATGCTGATTGGGGATCGCTCCTTAATTATTCAAGAGACTGGATTCTTGGAGCTCAAGGAGAAGTGTTTAAGTATTGGTTCGCCCTTACATATCCGGGAATAGCGATGGTGTTGTTTGTTCTTGCATGGAACTTGCTTGGTGATGCTTTGAGAGACACTTTCGATCCAAGGTTGAAAGGGTGATGTATGTGAGCAGAGAACCAATATTACAAGTAAAAAATTTAAAGACTTACTTTTATACAGAGGATGGTGTTATAAAAGCCGTTGATGGCGTCTCTTTCGAACTTTACAAAGGAGAAACCTTAGGAATCGTTGGAGAATCTGGATCGGGTAAGAGCGTTACTTCCTTGACCATAATGAGACTTCTCGATGAAAAGGCAAAAATAGAGAGTGGGGAGATACTTTTCAAAGGCAAGGATCTTTTGAAAATCTCAGAAGAGGAAATGAGAAAGATAAGGGGTAATGACATAGCCATGATTTTTCAAGAGCCGATGGTTGCTTTAAACCCTGTTTACACGATAGGAGACCAGATAATGGAAGCTATTATTCTTCACCAGAAAGTTAAAGAAAGCGAGGCAAGAAAGATTGCTATAGATCTTCTAAGAAAAGTAGGTATTCCCGAACCGGAAAAGAGGGTTGATCAATACCCTCACCAACTATCTGGTGGTATGCGTCAACGTGCGATGATAGCTATGGCGCTTTCTTGCAGACCTCAGATACTTATTGCCGATGAACCAACAACAGCCTTGGATGTTACTATACAGGCCCAAATATTAGAACTTATGAAGGAACTTCAAAGAGAATACGGAATGGCGCTTATAATGATAACCCACGACATGGGGGTTATCGCAGAAACGGCGGATAGAGTTGCAGTTATGTACGCAGGAAGGGTAGTTGAATACGGAACAGTTGATGAGATATTTAAAAACCCAAAACATCCTTACACCTATGCACTTCTTTCATCGATACCAAGACTAGATGTAGAAGATCAAGAACTTAAGAGCATACCGGGAACAGTTCCAGATCCTCTTAACTTTCCATCAGGGTGCAGGTTCCATCCGAGATGCGAATTTGCAAGGGAAGAGTGTAAAAATCTTGATCCGAAATTGTTTGAGGTCTCACCAAGTCATTATACTGCATGCCCTTTCTACGGAGTCCTTGAAAACGTGGGGGTGAAGTGAATGGAGAAAAGAGTTGTAATAAAGATAGATAACTTGGTTAAGCACTTTCCGATAAGAGCAGGGGTTTTTAAGAGAATCGTCGGATGGGTAAAAGCCGTTGATGGTGTTTCATTTGAAGTCTACGAGGGGGAGACCTTGGGGCTTGTTGGGGAATCTGGGTGTGGGAAGACTACAGTCGGTATGACGCTTCTTCGCCTTTACGAACCAACAAGCGGTAGGATAATCTTCAACGATGAGGATACAACATACTACTTCATGAACTATCTCAAAGCAAAGTCTTACATAAAGAGAACATACATAGATAAATTTGAGCAGCTCAAAATAGATAAAGGTGCCAAAGCCCTAGATGAGCTTGGGAATGTTGATAGGAAGTATTACAAGATTTTCATAGAAAATGGAGCTTCTGGGCTTTACAAATACCTTCTTTCCAATTTGAAAGAGAAAAGGAAGCATTTCAGGCAGAATGTTCAGATAGTTTTCCAGGATCCATACAGTTCTCTTGATCCCAGAATGAGAGTAAAGAGCATCGTTGCAGAGGGAGTTCTTGCCCATAGGCTGGTTGAAAGGGCGAAGGTAAACGATTTTGTGGGAAAGACATTGCAAGATGTTGGAATAATTCCGGCTCACATGTTCCGTTTTCCACATGAGTTCTCCGGTGGACAGAGGCAGAGAATAGGTATAGCAAGAGCCCTTGCAATGCAGCCAAAGGTTGTCATAGCTGATGAGGCGGTCGCAGCTCTTGATGTTTCCATAAGGTCTCAAATAATCAACCTTATGGAAAATCTTCAAGAGAAGCATAAGCTTACATACATATTTATCTCCCACGACCTTGCTGTTGTGAAACATATAAGCGACAGAGTAGCCGTTATGTACCTTGGAAAAATGGTTGAAATGGCTCCAAAGAAAGAGCTATTTGAAAATCCGCTCCATCCTTACACGGTATCTCTGATGAGCGCTATACCTATACCAGATCCTGACAAGAAGAAAAAGAAGAGGATAATACTTAAAGGAGATGTCCCAAGTCCAATAAACCCGCCAGGGGGATGTAGATTCCACACAAGGTGTCCTGTGGCAAAGCCTATATGCAAAGAAAAAGAACCACCGCTCGTTGAAGTGAAACCGGGCCACTTCGTTGCCTGTCACTTCCCGGGATCTTTGAAATGGAAAGCGTAGTTTGTTTGTGATGCTTATACAAAAGCCCTGGAGATTCCACAGGGCTTTTGTTTTTAATGATATACTAGAGGTGTGCTCAGGATTTATAACGGGTAAAATTCCACAAGAGCATTTTTCTCCAAGCATCCACCTTTTGGAACTTTTATATATCCATCAACCCTTTCAAGTTGGTTGTAAAGACTTTTTCTTGCATTTATTGGATAAACCTTATTATTTTCTATTTTTGCCCATAAAATCAGAAGAAAATCTTTCTTAGCTTTTACATCTTCTCCTAATTCGAGGGTACATTTTAAAGGTTTTCTTCCTGAGAGGTTTTCGAGGAAGGGAATTAAAATGGAAAAAGATAGCAGTAGGAATGATTGAGGTTTCCCCGGAAAACCGAATAGGACTTTCCCACCAAAATCGGCAAATATCATAGACTTTCCCGGCATCATTAAAACTCCATGAATGAGGAGCTTAAGACCTTCTATGGATTCAACTACTTTTCTTGTGAAATCTTTTCTTCCGAAGAACGAACCACCTGAGACTACCGTAACATGGTTCTCTGAGAGGCTTTTTTCGAAAATTTCCTTTAATTTCTTCTCATCATCAGGAGCTATATCGTATCTTTTAACTTTGTATCCATGTTTTTTCAAGATAGCTTCCAGAGTATGAGTATTAGCTTCCCTTATTTGTGGGATTTTCCTAGCCTCGAGAGGTTCAACGAGCTCACTACCTGTAGGAATTATTCCTATTTTTATTTTTTCATAAACGTTTACTTTCCGGAGGCCCAAACTCAAAATAGCATGTAGCCTGGAAAAATTTATAACTCCTCCCTTTTTGACCACAATTTCATCCTCTTTTAAATCATTATCGCTTGGAATCACATTTTCAAATTTTTTAGCGGGTTTTCTTACAACTATTTTGTTCCCAATCTTTTCTACATCTTCAAACTTGATTACGCAGTCAGCTCCTTCGGGAAGAATGCCACCCGTTGGAACCCAAATGCAACTGCTATTTTTTACAGAAATATCCGAAGATTCCCCCATCCGAACTTCTCCTAGAATTTTTAAGGTTCGTGGTGATTCATCCGAGGCTCCTTCTATAAAGGAGGAGTTTGTAGCATATCCATCTACAGCACTTCTAAAAAAACCGGGGAGGGCTTCCCCAGCTTTTACATCCTGTGCGGAAATCCTCCCCAAGCTATCTTTAGTATAGATTTTTTCTTTCTTTAAAGGTATTTCAGTGCTTTTCAATATTCTCCAAAAATCCTTGGCTTCAATATTTTCCAAGATTTTCATTTTGTTGCTGGTGAGCTTTCCTCTGTGGTTCCTTCGCTACTTATCATATCCTGAAGCTGCTGAAATTCGACATCGTATTCGAGCCTGTCTGGGAACTTTTCCTTCATCTCGGAAAGAACTGAACTGGCGCTGGTTGCATCTCCCATGATCTTGTAAAGCTCGTAGACGTCGTATATTGCATCGAATTTAAGATCGGTTGAAGCTTTTTCCGACATATAGACAGAATAAAGTCCCATTATAGTCTGCATTATTGAATACATCATTCTTTGGTCATACTTGGCATACGGAATCATAGATTTCATGCTTTCGTATTGTAGATGATAGTAGTCGTAAAGAACCTGGGGATCATCGGGGAAGAGCTTTGCCGCTCTTTGAACGATTCCCATAGACGTTCTGTAGGTATCGTATAGGAATCTCACAACTTTCTTTTCTTTATCCTTCAGCTCCTTCAGCTTTTTCTCTATATCTTCCTTTTTAAGCTCTCCATAGAGTTTTTTAAGTTCAGCCAGCTCTTTTTTCTCCTCATCCGTTATCTTGTCACCCATTGAGATGTATAGCTTGTAGTTTTGCAGATCCTTTTCTTGATCTTCCAATAGAACTACGTACAACGCTTTTAAAAGGTCAGAAAGATCTGTGTTCAGCTGGCCTTCCATGAATACTATCTTGTCGAGTTCATCGTAAAGTTTTAACAGAGCGTGTTTGTTTTTGTAGTTTTCGATATATGAATGCCAGTATTTAAGTTCTTCATCGTTTATGTTGAACGACAGCTTTTCTTTCTTAACATAATCCTTATACCACTTCTGGAACTTCTCATTGGAAAGTTTTTGCTTAATTTCGCTATAAGCATCACTGCTTTTGAAATCGCCGTAGGAGTCTATGACTTTTTTGGAAAGAACTTTTACAACCAGAAGATTTCCTATTGATTCATATTTAAATGGACCAACAATCTCACCTGGTGTGGCTTCAAAGATCGCTTGAACTATATCGTCAGGAACCGTTCCCTTCTTTATAGTGAAATCAAACGGGTGAAGATTCATATCGGTGGCGGCTTTCGTGAATCCTTCTTTCTTTGCAAGTTCTATGAATTTATTTGCAGTAGCCTCGTCGCTCATGTCAAAGGTAACTATCTTTGTATCAACGCTGCTGTACTCTTTCTTTATATTATCTTTATGCTTGTTGTAGTAAGCCCTAAGTTCATCCTCGCTTATTTCGCTAACCATGTCTCTTACCTTATTGACTATCATGGAAGTTTCGACGTCTTTTCTTATAACTGTTAAGTACCTGTCTACACTTCCGTAATTTCTCTTTACATAGTTCAAATAGTTTTCATTCTTTTCAATCTGCTTTCTGTAATCGTTGAGCTTCGCATCAACATCTTTTTTTAAAACCTTTATACCGTTTTCATTGGCATAATAAAGGAGGACCTTTTCTGCCATCAGCTGTTTCAATATATGAGCTTTGTATAATGGCTCGTCAAATATAGGATCAAGTTCCTGACCATAATACATTCTTACCATGTTCTCATATTGGGTGAATCTATCTTGAAGTTCTGCGGGGAATACCCAGTAAGTTGGGTTTTTAACAGCTGTTCCATCCTTTGTTAGATAAGCAATTGAAGTATCAATAGTGCTGCTTTGTTTTCCTTTCCTTGAAGAAACATAAAGCCCTACAGACCACCAAATAACTCCAACCAAGAATGCTATGGCTATAACCCAGAATATTACAGCTTGCCACTTTTTCATCCATCCTCGATAACCCACTTTTACTCAACCTCCTCTTCATACTCAATTTCTTCATCCAATGATTTTGGATTCACAAGCGGGAATGCAATTACATCCCTTATAGTCGGAGAATCCGTTAAGAACATAACGAGCCTATCTATCCCAATTCCCAAACCTCCAGTTGGTGGAAGGCCATATTCAAGCGCTCTTATGAAATCTTTGTCCATCATCTGGGCTTCCTCATCACCAGCTTCTCTTAATTTTACCTGTTCCAAGAATCTCTGGTATTGATCAACAGGATCGTTAAGCTCAGAGAATGCATTTGCGATTTCCCTTCCGTAGATTATCAACTCGAACCTCTCCGTAACTCTTGGATCTTCTCTGTGTCTTTTGGCAAGCGGAGAAATCTCAACAGGGTGTTCCAAAAGGAATGTTGGCTGAACAACCTTATCCTCAACAAGGTCCCATAGCTTGTTTATCAAGTGTCCTCTGCTCTTTATTGGAACTTCCACTTCATGATCTTTTAAAACCTTCAAAAGCTTTTCATCCGAATCTTCAAGAATGTCCACTCCAAGATGCTCTTTTATAAAATCCCTCATCTTGATCCTTCTGAATGGCTTGGAAAAGTCTATCTCGACTCCTTGGTACATTACTTTTGTACTTCCTGTTATCTCCTTGACAACATAAGAGAGTAGGTCTTCTACGAGTTCCATTATATCGTTATAGTCCGCATAAGCCCAATAAAGCTCCATGGATGTGAATTCTGGACTATGCTTGTATGATATTCCCTCGTTTCTAAACACTTTTCCTATTTCGTAAATCTTTTCAAATCCTCCAACTATGTATCTTTTCAAGTAAAGTTCTGTAGCAATCCTGAGATACATATCTATATCGAAGACATTAAGATGGGTTACAAAGGGTTTTGCTTCAGCGCCTCCTGTTACATACACAAGAGTAGGAGTTTCCACTTCTATGAATCCTCTTTCGTTTAAAAAGTCCCTAAAAAGCCTTATCACTTTATATCTCGTTTTGAATCTTTCCAAAGATTCATCATTGGAGATCATGTCCAAATATCTCTGGCGATATATAACCTCTTTATCCTTAAGACCATGCCACTTTTCAGGAAGGGGCCTTATAGCCTTTGAAAGAATCTCAAAATCCTCAACAAATATGGTTAGCTCACCAGTCTTACTCTTAAAGGGAAAACCTTTAACCCCAACGATATCCCCGACATTTACATATTTTTTAAATATCTCGTACCTTTCCGCACCAACGGCGTTTTTTCTTATGTAAACCTGAATCCTTCCTTCCGAATCCTTTATATGGAAGAAGGCGCTCTTTCCATGATCCCTTAAAGACATCACTCTTCCGGCGGTTGATACCTTTTCCTCCTCAAGAATCTCGCCCGCTTTTAACTTTTCGTCAAACAGGTCTTTAATGTCTTTTGTGTTATGTGTCTTCTCATAACGGTAAGAAAAAGGCTCCACACCCTTTTCCCTTAGTTCTTCTATCTCCTTTATTCTCTGCTTTCTAAGCTCTTCAAGCACTCTGTATCCCTCCGTTTTTCCGTTTCTTCTTTTACATCAATCTTTGGTATTTTACTTCTTTTACAAGTTAATTGAAAGTATCAAACCTCAAAATTCTACATTCCATAGAAATGTTGGTATTATTAAGTCTGATGTTCCGAGGAAAAAGTTAGGACTGCCAAGAGAAACCAAAGCGTATATGAGCGGCAACGGAGTAGTTTCTGAGGAATAACCATAATAGTAATCATACGTTGCCTCCTCATATTCTCCATAGTAGACACCTATTTTGAAAGCCATCCTCCATAAGTTCGTTGACAATCCAACCTTTATCAATGGCAAAAAAGATTCTTCTGAGGGATATAGCATACCTCCAATGCCAACTTCAACATTGCCCAATCTTACATAAACGTCTGCGAAGGGTAAAATCAAAAATGTTCCAAGATCCACACCAACGGTGAAGAACTTCTTACTCCCTTTCGCCGGAACGATTTCATTTGATTTTGCTGGAGGATTTTGAAAGGTGTTTTTAGGAGCGACTTTTGGGATGATCTTAGCAGGGCTTGTCGAAAGCTTTAAACCTTTAATAAGATCTATATACATGTCGTAATCTATCTTTCCAAGTGCGAATGAGTGAATGTAGTTTCTCACCTTTCGATCTAACTCATTATCTTCAATAGAATCTTGAAAAACCACTTTTGAAGTAACTTTCAAAACATCTTCCGGTGCACCTCTATCTTTTAATTCTTTCAAAGCTTTCATCTCAAGCATGGAAAAGTCATAGGATATAGGTATATCTTCCATATTGCTTGAAGCAAACATAATGGGATGTTGCATGCCATTTGTGACCTTCTCTACATTTTCAGATACATACTCATAAAGCTCCTCTATCGTTATTAAATCATCTCCATTAGAGTTCGCTTTCCCTCTGATACCTTCTATTAAATAGTGAGTGAACCATCCACCACCTTCTCTTTTTTCCTGAGAGACTTCGCCTTCTTTTGAGGAGAGAAGAAATACCACACTGTCTGATAGATCTTTCAGTGTTTTCTTTTCGTATGTTTTAAATTTAACCGGTCTATCTTTTATAAGACTTCCTGAATAGCATGAATCAAGGATAATAAGAACTTTTTTCGTTTTCATCAACGGTTTTATCTTGCTTAGGAAACCTGTGAAATCCAGTGCTGTCTCTGAAAGAACATCACTGTATGCATCGGAAGGTATGAGATAAGTTTTTCCATCTTTTGAATACCCATGCCCAGAGTAATAGAATATCAACAGGTCATTTTCACTTTTTGCCATTTTTGCCCAGCTTATTATTGCTTTCTTCAGTTCAGAAAGGGTTGGATTTTCATAATAGAGAAGATCTTCTTTATCTACAATGGACAAACTTAGAAGCGTGTCTTTAAAAACCTGAGCATCTTTAATTGCGCCTGGAAGTGGTATTATGTTTTTATCTTTAAAGTCTCCTATTCCTGTGACTAAAACGTAGGTTTCTCCAAAAAGTATTGAAAAGAAAAGGATGAACAGCACACTTATGATTTTTTTCATTTTCATACTATCATCCTCCCCATAAGTTTGTCTTTTGTAATTATATCAACATGCCAAAAAATAATGAATGTGAAAACATTATTCTGCCCCTGTATGGATATGAAGATATTAACCAGTTAATAGAAAGAGGATGGTAAAATTACCGGAGAAGAGGAGGAAACTTGAGTATGGATGCAGAAGCTCTGAGGGAAATTTTTGCTATATATGAAAAGATAAAACCTGATATTGAAAAACGGCTTGTGGAGTTTAAAAGATTTTATGAGATTGCCTCTGAAAAAGATTTATTTGCGGAGATGGCGTTTTGCCTTTTAACCCCACAGTCGAAAGCAAAAGTATGCTGGAAGGCTGTTGAGAAGATGAAAGATTCCGGTGTTCTTTACAAAGGTTCTGCTGAAGAAATAGAACCGTATCTCAAAGGTGTTAGGTTCTATAGGACGAAAGCAAAAAGGATTGTAAAAGCTCGCAAGAAGTTCTATGGAAAGATAAGAAAAACTGTAGAAAGTTTTGATAATGTTAAAAAGCTCAGAGATTTTCTTGTGAAAAATGTGGATGGGTATGGGTATAAAGAAGCTTCACATTTTTTAAGAAACATAGGCTTTGGCAAACATCTTGCAATTCTTGATAGACATATCCTTAAGAATTTAAAAGAACTTGGCGTTATAGATGAAGTTCCAAAAAGCATGACAAGGAAAAGATACCTTGAAATAGAAGAAAAGATGAAAGAGTTCTGTGAAAGAGTTGGAATACCTATGGATCACTTGGATCTTGTTCTTTGGTACAAAGAAGCGGGAGAGGTATTCAAGTGATAAGGATAACGGGTGGAATCTTTAAGGGAAGATTTATCTATGATGTTCCCGGTAAAAGAACGCGTCCTACAACTTCTATCGTTAAACAAGCGGTTTTTAATATGGTTGATGTTGATGGGAAAAGCTTTCTTGATCTTTTCTGTGGAAGCTGCGCTGTTTTGATAGAGGCTATCAGCAGGGGAGCTTGCTGCGGATATGGTGTGGATATCTCGTTAAAGGCTATAGCTACCTGCAAGAATAATGCAAAACTTCTGGAAATAGAGGATAAGGTTACATTATATAAAGCTAATGCGCTCTCTTTTGTACGTTCAAGCGGTATGGGGTTCGACGTGATATATATTGATCCTCCCTACGGCCTGGGAATAGCACAGAAGGTTTTAAAAGCAATGAAGGAGGATATACTAAACCCAGATGGTATATTGATAATTGAAGAGAGAAGGGGAGAAAAGATAACGCTACCTCCTTTTTTGAAAGAAGAAAAGGTTAAAATCTACGGGGATACAACTATAATCGTTGCGAGGAGAGTATGAAAGAGGTTATTTTCATAATAATTGCTGGGGTTGCTTCTGGAATTGCATCACCTTTTATCGAAGGTTCAATAGTGAACCTGATTCGTTTTACAAACAAATTCCTTGGAGATTACATAGTTTTTACTCCCATGCTTGGTTTTTGGATAGTAGGTTTTTTGGCAAGGAAGTTTCCAATAATTTTAGGAACAGGAGTCGACGCCTATGTTGATCACACCAGAAAAATATCTCCTATAGAGACTGTTTTAAAATACATATCGACCTTCATCACGCTGGGACTTGGGGGAAGCGGTGGCCTTGTATCACCAACGCTCTTTATTGGGAAGGGAATTTCAGAGAGTGTTTACAAGAAAGGAGAAAGGATACTTTCGATTGCTTTTGCCTCTGGAATGCTTACATACTACCTTGGAACGCCCCTAACCGCTGCGCTTCTCTCTGTTGAATACTTTAAAAAGGATGAAATATCCTATGAGGACCTTATGCCAGCTGTGATGGCAGCAACTATAAGCTACTTTCATCACAATGCAATGGGATATGAGCCTATATTCCTAAAGGCTATACATGCTTCTGAAATACCCTCAATAGAGCTTAAAAATGTTCTCATAGCATTTGTTGTTGCTGCACTTTTTGGAGGAATTGGATTAGTGATGTATTTTCTAAAATGGATATATAGAAAGTTCACAGAAAGACTCAATGTATACCAAAAAACGATAGTTTCCGGTCTTTTAGTATCTCTTGTAGGAATTATTTTTGGAAAGAATGTTTTGGGTTTGAAAGTTGTTCTTGGACAAAATCCGGAAAAGTTCATAGCAGGTAAAATACTTGCCACCGTTTTCACCATAGAAAGCATGGGAAGTAGCGGTTATTTCACACCTCTTACTACGATAGGTATAAATCTTGGGTATGTTCTTGAAAGATTTGGTTTCCCTCATCAAATTGGATCAGTGCTTGGTATCTCTGCGCTGCTTTCTTCTATGCTAAACATACCCCTTGCAGCCGTTATATTCCCTGTTGAACTTTATGGATATAAGGCTTTAATCCCCGCTGCTATTGGATCTTCCGTTTCTTATATGCTCTATAAGAAATTCAGAATAGAATGATCAAACGTTCTTTGTGATCTCAGCTAAAAGTTCTTGAACAAACCTCACCCTTGGTTCGAATGTATCAAGATAGGCTTCTTCATCTCTTGAATGAATGTATCTTCCCACTATTCCCAATCCATCTATTGCAGGGACACCTTTTTTTGCATAAAAAGATGCATCTCCTCCACCACCAACAAAGAGCATAGGGTAATCTACATTCAATTTATTCATGGCACTTTTAGCGACTTTTTCTGCAAGTGGTGAAACCACCATTGGTGGTCTTTTTATTTCAATAGAGTATGAAATTTCCGTTCCATCTATATGAGGAGTTAGGAAGATTCCTTCAAGATCTATCCGAAACTTTTTGATATCTTCCAGCGTTACATACCTTATATCAAATGTAACTTCTGCCCTGTCAGGTATCACATTCGCTTTATAGCCAGCCGTTGCTATTGTTGGAGTAACCGTCATTGTGTCGTATTTTTTTGAAAGGTCCACAACATCGATAACTTTATATGCCATTTCAACCAGAGCATTCGCACCATGCTGAGGAAGTGATGCATGCCCTGCTTTTCCGTAAACAACCAAGTTCATAGTTGCTATTCCCTTTCTTGACATAACGATTCCCATATCTTTTCTGCCTGTTTCAAAAGATAGGCAAAAAAGACTCTTTTTCGCCATTTCGTAATGATCTTCTTTTCCCATGGGGGAACCTATTTCTTCGTCTACATTTAACACAACTGCGATGGGAACATTCCTTGTTTCCTTTAAAAACTCCTCGAGCGAGGCTAAAAGAACGATGATACCACCTTTCATATCGGCCACACCGGGACCTCTTACAACATCTCCTTCCATCTCAAATTTCCAACCCTTTAAAACCTCTTCGTTGAATACGGTATCAAGGTGACCTATCAGTGTTATGTAAGGAGGATCTCCAGCAGTAGCTATATGGGAAGCTTTTCCCCTTTTTACCTCAAAGCCCATGTCAGATAATATATCAGCTATGAACTGCGTTCTTTGAAGCTTTTCTTCTATAGGAACTTCAAAACCTGTGTCAGTATTAACAAGTTTTTCGTAGAGCTCAAGCCATCTTTTTTCCATAATTTTCACCTCTTTCAAAATCCCAAACCATAACTGATTCTAACCCCATCCTTGTCCCAAATAAAGCCAATCTTCGGGAAAGAACGGTTGTATGTGATAAACTCTGAGATTTCAACCCCCAGCAACGCCCTTAGGTATATACCATTATTGTACCCAAACTCAACATCTCCAAATATGTGAGACACGTCAATAAGCGGATCAAACATTCCAAAATCTCCAAACCATATTGGGAACACTACACCTGCGCTGCCATAGACATTCCCATAAAATCCTAAGGTTGTTTTTATTATAAAGTCTCCTTCGTAGAATTTTAACTGTAAATTTCCTAAAGGTCCCTTGTATCCCCATCCTGCGTTTATTCCAAACGACAGTGAAGATATGTACTGATTCCAAAATGTGGAAAGTGAATAACTTCCGTTCGAGTGAAAACCTGCAGATATTCCCAAACTTGCTCTGGAGGATGTGGAAAAGCGGAATCTTTTGAGAGTTAAACTCGATTCGATATTGGTCTCTGAGGAGATCTTAGATGCTTGAATGGTGAGATCGTTCATATTCAAATAAAAACCGCCATCGATGTCTGGTTTTAAGCTTTCAGAAACAACGGGTGCGACTGCCCAAATGAATGAAAGGTCAGGGGAAGCTCCTCCAAAAATAACACCGGCGTTCCAGGTAGAGCCGTCATTAAAGGCTATTGGAATGTGTGCAACAGGAGTTAGAGTCTTTCTTATGTAATAGCCCCATGGATTTATTTCCTTTATCTTCACTCTCTTCACCTTAAAGATGACGGGAGAACGTGGGGTATAAGGAATTTTTTTCATATTCGCTTTTACTATTTTCGTTCCAAGGAAGCTTTGAGAAAATATCGTTCCGTAGACATTTCCATCTACAACCTTTGCACTGTAGAAAGCAAACCCTTCTGTTAGCTTGTAAAAATTCCCTTTGTGGAAACCATAGACATCAGCAGACTCTCTGCTAAGCCCCACGAAGTAGAGCATATTCTTATCCCATCCGATTGAGTATTTGAATAAGTCATCATTTATCTCATAAGTTTTTCTGCCGTTTTCATATATCAAGATTTTGCTTGAAAAGTATTTATCTGTTAGAAGAATTGCCAATTTACCATCATTTATTGCGATTTCTCTTACAAAACCGTTGATCGTTATCTTTTTGTCTTTGGTGTATATGGTAGATTCATCGGTCTTGGGATCGTAAACAGAATAAACTACTTCTCCGTTGCGGACATCAAAACTACTTATGAGACCATCTGCAATAATTTTTTCCTTTCCAGTGGATAGGCTAACTTGAACGATTCGCCTTTTGTAATATGAGAATGGAAGGGAGGATCTGTATATATAACTTTCAAGGATATAAAGATCATTGCCTGATATTTTAAAGTCAACAGCACTTGACAAGTCTTTTATAAAAATCTTTTTTCCGTCTTCTAATTTGTAAAGCTTGTATCCACCCCAGCCATAGAGGCGCTTTTTACCATAAAAATTTTCTATGTAATATATTTCATTTTTATAAACATAGAACTTGCTTATGAACCCATCTTTTTCATCTACAAGGCTTATCCCTTGGGAAAAAGATTTGTCCTTAAATTTATCTTTCCAACCTTTAAAAAGTGTATCTGGAGATGAGACAAAAGCCTTTTTAAAATCGCAACTTATGCAAAGTCCCATGAAATTATCAGAGAAACTCTTCAAAAATTCTTTTACTTTACCGTTTGAAAGATTCTCATTCAGATAGCCGTAAAATTTTGAAGGGACGAAGTAATACATAGAATATCCCATGAAATCCTCTTCTGCAGGCGAAGAGATTCTCGCAAAAGAGGGATTTTTATTTTTTATATAACTCAAAACAGCTGAGTCAATTACAGGGTTGTTTATCCTTCCGCTATTTCCGAGAAGGTTGGATTC
>Ga0256842_1000771_pt1 | contig 27837 bp, 27 predicted proteins | sample 4559240metaG_FD_185973 | JGI IMG/M metagenome (GOLD analysis project Ga0256842, IMG submission 185973) | Hydrothermal vent microbial communities from Guaymas Basin, Mexico - 4559-240 | ecosystem: Environmental > Aquatic > Marine > Hydrothermal vents | place: Mexico: Guaymas Basin | collected... | reverse complement strand
TATTGATGATAATTTAGCGCTAATTTTTAATGATATTTTAGAATATACTCAACCTCTTATTGAGATAATTGATAAAACTATCAAATATATAGATAAGATTGAGTAGATGAATATTCAAAATATAGCTAAAGAGGTTTTTGAAATTCAATCACAAGAGATAAAAAATCTATCAAAGTTTTTGGATAGTAATTTTGATAATGCTATTAGTAGTATTATCAATTCAAAAGGTAAAGTAATAATATCGGGTATGGGAAAATCTGGTATTATTGGCAAAAAAATATCAGCTACACTAGCAAGTACGGGTACTCCTAGCTTTTTTCTACACCCAGCAGAGGCTTATCACGGTGATTTAGGAATGATTGAGAGCCATGATATAGTAATTTTAATATCAAATTCTGGTGAAACAGATGAGATATTAAAGCTTATTCCATTTCTAAAATCTCAAAAAAATATAACAATATCAATGAGTGGAAAGCCAAACTCTAGCTTATCTATAAATACAGATTTTCATCTTAATATCTCTGTAAAAAAAGAGGCTTGTCCTTTACAACTTGCACCCACAAGTTCTACAACAGCTACATTAGTAATGGGAGATGCCATAGCTATAACACTTATGAGACTAAGAGATTTCAAAGATGAAAACTTTGCAAAATTTCACCCTGGGGGGAGTTTGGGTAGAAGACTTATCACAACAGTAGATACCCTTATGAAAAAAGATAATTTACCAATATGTACCCAAAAAACATCTATCAAAGATATTATACATAAAATCACAGATGGAAAATGTGGTTTAGTAGTTGTAATGAAAAATAAAACTATAAAAGGTATTATCACAGATGGAGATATACGCCGTGCTATGGAAAATAATGAAAAGAGATTTTTTACCCTCAAAGCCAAAGATATTTTGAGCAAAAATCCACAAACTATCAATCAACATAAAAAACTAATAGAAGCAAACAAGATAATGATAAAATCTAAAATAAACTCTCTAATAGTAGTAGATAAATCAGATAGATTAGTTGGTATAATACAGATGTATGATTTCTCTTTTTAGATAATCTACAAAAACTATCAACTCTTTAATAATAAGATACTTAATCTTTTTATGTTAAAATTTCAAAAAAATATAAAGTATCTAACTAATGAAAAATTTAATAATTGTGGAATCACCAGCAAAAGCACGGACAATATCCAACTTTTTAAGCAAAGATTATAAAGTCATCGCCTCAAAAGGACATATTAGAGATTTACCTAAAAGTACATTTGGTATAACGGTAGATAAAGAGAGTGGAGAGTTTATCCCTAAATACTCTATTCCTAGAACTGCTAGTGCTATTGTTAAAGAGATTAAAACTTTAGCAAAGAGTGCCCAAACTATATATATCGCAACTGATGAGGATAGAGAGGGAGAGGCGATTGGTTATCATATTGCCAAGGCAATTGGAAAAGAACCAACTTCACTTCCTAGAATTGTATTTCATGAAATTACAAAGAGTGCAATACTTCATGCGATAGAAAATCCTAGAAAAATTGATATGGATAGTATTAATGCACAACAAACTAGAAGATTACTTGATAGAATTGTAGGGTATAAATTATCTCCCTTACTTGCTTCAAAAGTACAAAAAGGGCTAAGTGCAGGTAGAGTACAGAGTTCTACTCTTAAAATTATAGTAGATAGAGAAAAAGAGATAAAAGCATTCAAACCAGTTGAATATTGGAGTATTGATTCAATATTTCAAAAGAGTATTGAAGCATCAATATTTGAGTTTGATGGTATGAAAATAAGCAAACTTACAATATCTAATGAAGATGATGCAAATGCGATTGTAGAGAGTGCTAAGAGTGAAGACTTTATAGTAGCAAGTATCAAAAAATCTCTAAAAAACTCAAAGACTCCACCACCATTTATGACATCAACTCTACAACAAAGTGCATCAACTATACTAGGAATGAGTCCTAAAAAAAGTATGATGATAGCTCAAAAGCTTTATGAGGGGGTCAAGACTCCTGATGGTGTGATGGGTGTAATTACATATATGAGAACTGATAGTTTAAATCTTGCCAAAGAGGCAGTTGAGAGTGCAAGGGATTATATATTAAATAGTTATGGCAAAGATTATCTACCATCAAAAGCTAAAACATATCGTAGCAAATCAAAAGGTGCGCAAGAGGCTCATGAGGCTATCCGTCCAACAATTATAGATTTCTCACCAGTCGTTGCCAAAGATTATCTAAGTAGTGATGAGTATAAACTATATAGATTAATATATAATAGATTTTTAGCATCTCAAATGAATGATGCTAAATTTGAATCACAAGTGATTTTATTTAAAGGCATTAGAAGTACATTCAAAGCCACAGGAAGTAAATTAGTCTTTGATGGATTTCATAAAGTTTATGGTGAAAATATCAAAGATAAACTACTTCCAGAATTAGTAGAGGGAAGTAGTGCATCACTAGATAAAATCCAAGCCAAACAAAACTTCACAGAACCACCTCCAAGATATAATGAAGCATCTATAATCAAAGTATTAGAATCTCTAGGAATAGGTCGTCCTAGTACTTATGCCCCAACTATATCTACACTTCTATCACGAGAGTATATAGAGGTAGATAAAAAACGAATTACACCCACAGAGATAGCTTTTACAGTTATTAAACTACTAGAAGATAACTTTAGTGATATAGTAGATAGTAACTTTACAGCTAATATGGAAAATACTCTTGATGAAATAGCAGAAGCAAACATAAATTGGCAAGATACACTAAAAGAGTTTTACCACCCATTTATGCAAAAAATAGCAGATGGTAAAGCAAATATCAAAAGCCTAAAAGTAGCTATCCCAACAGGTGAAGAGTGTCCTCAATGTGGGAGTGAATTACTTCTAAGAAAAGGTAGATATGGAGAGTTTATAGCTTGTAGTAATTTCCCAAAATGTAAATATACCAAAAATGTAGGCGAAGATAACACACCAGAAGTAGAAAAGAGTGATGAGAAGTGTGATAAATGTGGTTCTGATATGGTAATAAAAGAGTCAAGAAGAGGCAAATTTTTAGCATGTAGTGCATATCCAAAGTGTAAAAATGCGAAACCACTTATCCCAAATAGAGTATTAGATGTACCATGTCCAAAGTGTGGTTCTAAAATAGAAGAGAAAAGTGGCAAAAGAGGAAATAATTTTTTTGGTTGTCAAGGATATCCAAAGTGTAAATTTATATCTAATATTGAACCAACAGATAAAAAGTGTCCTGAATGTGGGGAGATGATGGGTAAAAAAGAGCTTAAGAGTGGTATTGTGTATCAGTGTTTAGAGTGTAAGTGTAAAGTTAATGATAAGAATGATATTAAAGAAACTAAAAAAATAGTTGGGTTTAATAAAGGAGAATGGTCTGAATTATATAGTTTTTTATATTTACTTAAAAATCCAGATTTAGTTATAGTTGATGAGAATTTAGAAGTTATTGAAAGTAATCTATTTAAAATGATTGAAATTATTATAGATGATAATAAGTATAAAATTGATGATACAAAAATTATAAAAATTTCAAATAGCAATAAAAAAGAATATGACATAGAATATATTTCAGATAATTATAAAATTTTACTAGAGAAAATTTTAAATCATAAGAAGGCAAATGGTTCTTTTGAAATCAATGAAATAATACCATTGCTTGATGATTTGCTTGATGGTAAAAAGCCAAAAGGTAGTTCAAAGGTTAAAGGGGATTTGATAGCAAATGTATTAGATAATAAATTCAATAAAATAGTAAATTTAAATTATAATATAAAATCTAGCCTAGGAAGCCCTGCAACACTTTTAAATGCCTCAAATAATACGAATTTTATATATGAAATTACTAATATTAATGATGATGTTATGAATCAAAATAATTTAATAGATAGTAAAACAAAATTATTAGATAGATATAGTTTTTTAATTGATAATGATGCTAAAATAGATTTTATTAAAGTTCAAAGTGATATTTTTGAATATAATTTAAAAATGATAGATTCAGATTTGGATAAAATATTAGCAGATATACTTCTTTTATCTTATAAAAATAATGAAAAAGATATTATAAAATTAATTAAATTAATTTCATCAAATGATGATAGGTATAATTTTTATAAAAAGAAAATTGGCGATTTCGCAAATTCTGTTACTTTTGGAATGAGAGCTGGAGAAAAATGGAATGGTAAAAATGAAGTAAATGGTGGAATTATACTTGTATCTAAAACAGGTGATGTTTATCTATTAGATTTAATATATTTTCAAGATATTGTAAATAAATATTTAATTGATAATATTAAATTAGATAGTCCAAGTTCAACTCGTTATAAGATGTTTGATATTTACAAAGAGAATAATAAATATTATTTAAAATTAAATTTACAAATCAGATTTAAAAAATAATAAATATGTATAATAAAGAATTTACAACAATAGATTTATTTTGTGGAATTGGTGGAATTAGAAAAGGATTTGAACTTACAAATAAATTCTCTAATTTATTATCCGCAGAGATTGATAAATATGCTTGTATGACATATAAACATTTATATAATGAAAATCCATTAAATGATGTAACAAGTGAAGAATTTAAAAATAAAGTTGAATCATTAAATTATGATGTTTTATTAGCTGGTTTCCCTTGTCAATCATTTTCAATAGCTGGGAAACAAAAAGGTTTTAAAGATACAACAAGAGGGACACTATTTTTTGATATTGCTGATATACTAAAACGAACAAATCCAAAAGCATTTTTATTAGAGAATGTTGAAGGACTTTTTCGTCATGATAAGGGTAAAACATTTAAAATAATTATTGATACATTAGTTAAGGAATTAGGATATAAAATTGTTGGAGTAGATGAAATTAATGGAGTATTAGAGTATAATTCAAAATCATTTTTAAGAAAAACTGTAAATTTTGGACTTCCTCAAAAAAGAACAAGAACTTATATTATGGGATTTAGAAATGATTTACTTCCATTGAATTATAAATTTAATGAATTACCAACTAAGAAAGATAAGCCTATTTTTAATAATTTATATGATTTACTAGAAGATAATGTATCAGCTAAATATTATTTATCAGAAAAATATGTTAAAACACTTGAAAAGCATAAAGCTACACATAAAGCAAAAGGTAATGGATTTGGATATAAAATAGTAAATATTGGAGAAAATCCAATATCTAATACAATTTTAGCAACAGGTGGTTCTGGAAAAGAAAGAAATTTAATTTTGCAAGAGAAACCAGAATATTATGGAATAATGTTTGGTAGTAAAAAAACACCTATAAATGATAAAGGTATAAGATTAATGACACCTATAGAATGGGCAAGATTACAAGGATTTAAAGATTATGCTTTTATGGAAAATAAAAAAGACACCTTCTCATTTCCATCAAATGTAAGTGAAACTCAACAATATAAACAATTAGGTAATAGTGTATCAATACCAGTAATAGAAGAGTTGGCAAAATATATGTATAAATGTTTAGAGGAGTTTGAAGCTTATGGGATTTAATAAAGGAGAGTGGTCGGAATTATATAGCTTTTTATATCTAATTGATAATATTAAATTAGATAGTCCAAGTTCAAGTAGATACAAAATATTTGAGATTTATAAAGAAAATAGTAAATATTATTTTAAATTAAATCTACAAATTAGATTTAAATAAGGAAAATATTATGAAAATAGGCATACTTTCAGATAGTCATACCAAAACCAAACTTCATAATGAAGCATTAAAATTTTTGGTATCTTGTGATATAGAATATATAATCCACGCAGGTGATATTGTATTAGAAGAGCATATTAAAGCTATAAAAGATACAAACTTACCATTTGTAATAGTAGCAGGTAATAATGATAACCATCTCTTAAATCATATAAATATAAAGCAAGAACCATACTATTTTAAAATCCAAGATATAAAATTTAAATTAATGCATATCCCTCACTATATGACGCCTGATAGTGATATAATAATATCAGGACATACTCATAAAGCTATGGTAGAATATGTTAATGGAAAACTATTTCTAAACTCTGGTGAAGTTTGTGCTAGAGAGAAGTATCTAAGTGAGGTTATGGTATTGGATATTAGTGATGATATTTATGAGGTAACTACTTATAATAGAGAACCAAACAAGAGTGAGTGGAATAGTAATATAAGAAAATTTGAGAGATGAGGAGAATAGATGTCTAATATATTAAGAGCTTTTATAAATATCATAGAAAATTATCAAACAGAGATAGAAACTATCACACAAGGTAATAACAGAGCTAATAATATGGGTGAAGGATTAGAAGATTATATAAAAAATAGTTTTCTTAATCCTAAAGATATAAATAATTTAGAAGCCTTAGTAAAAGTATATTCATATCAAGGAAATAAAAATAATCCACCAGACCTTATGCTTAAAAATGGTGATGCAATAGAGATTAAAAAATTAGAATCCAAAAATAGTGCAATAGCATTATATATTAAACAAAACAGTTTAAAATCATTATGGTTAGTTTATGGGGATTGTTTTTGTGCTGATAAAGAGATTTATGAAAGAATTAAAAATACTATTTCAAATGGTATTAATAGTATTTCTGATGTAGAGTTCACAGAAACCAAAGAGTTAGGAAAAGTCAAAAAAGTTGATCCTTTAGGTATAACAGATTTAAGAATTAGAGGTATGTGGCATATTGATAATCCTAATAAAACTTTTGATTATTTATATCAATATGATGAGAGTAAGCAGTTTCAATTGATTTGTTTAATGACATTAGAAAAGTATAAATCTTTGCCTTTTGAAGATAGGGAGATGATTAATAAGATAGAGAATAGTAGTGTTGAAGTTAAAGAATTACAAGGAAAGGTAAAAGATTAGATGCAAATAATATCCCTATTCGCAGGTGCAGGAGGCTTAGATCTTGGTTTTAAAAAAGCAGGATTTAATACTATTTGGGCAAATGAATATGATAAAGAGATATGGGAAACTTTTGAAAAGAATTTTAGCAATACAAAGTTAGATAGACGAAGTATTATAAATATTCCATCAGAAGATATTCCTCAAACTTTGGGTTTAATTGGAGGTCCTCCTTGTCAAAGTTGGAGTGAAGCAGGAAAGTCAAGAGGAATAGATGATGATAGAGGGCAACTCTTTTTTGAATTTATACGAGTTTTAAGAGATAAAAAACCTCTATTCTTTTTGGCAGAGAATGTTTCTGGAATGTTGGGAAGTAGGCATCGTGAGGCATTAGAAAATATTAAAAATCATTTTATTGATAGTGGTTATAATTTATCATTTGAACTTTTAAACGCAAAAGATTATGGTGTGGCACAAGATAGAAAGAGGATATTTTTTGTAGGATTTAGAAAAGATTTGAATATAGAGTTTAAATTTCCACAAAAATTTGTAAAAAAACAATTTTTAAGTGATGTTATAGATAATTTAAAAGATAATGTTATATCAGCAAAAGAGAAAAACTATACAAATGCTAGTGAGTGTAAAATAGATAATCATGAATATATGATAGGTGGATTTTCATCTATGTTTATGTCAAGAAATCGTGTAAGAGGTTGGGATGAGCCATCTTTTACAATTCAAGCAGGTGGCAGACATGCACCACTTCACCCACAAGCACCAAAAATGGAATTGGTAGCAAAAGATAAGCGAAGATTTGTAGAGGGTAGTGAAGATTTATATAGAAGATTAAGTATTAGAGAGTGTGCTAGAGTGCAAAGTTTCCCTGATGAATATAAGTTTTATTATAGTAAATTAAGTGCTGGTTATAAGATGGTAGGTAATGCTGTACCTCCTGATTTAGCTTATATTTTGGCAAAAGAGATAATAGAAAATTTAAAAGATAAAATAGGATAAAAAATGAAAAAAGAGTTATTAATAGAGATAGGTGTAGAGGAGCTTCCTGCTATACCTTTGCTTAAGATTGTAGATAATATTGAGAAGAGTTGGGCAAAGATTTTGGACTCTTATGGGCTTAAATGTGATTTTGAGTTTTTTTATACTCCTAGAAGATTGGTTTTAATTCACAAAGATATTCCATCAAAGCAAAAAGATAGTATTATTGAAAATTTTGGTGCTCCAATTGCTATGGCTTTTAAAGATGGAGAACCTACAAAAGCCACTATTGGATTTGCCAAAAAGTGTGGAGTAGAGATAGAGGAGTTATCACAAGCTACTAAAAAATCTAAAGAGGTTTTATATTATAAGCAAGAGATAAAAGGTAAAGATACAGAGCTTTTACTTGAAGATATGATAAAAGAGTGGATTGCTTCAATGAGCTTTGGTAAGATGATGAGATGGGGAGATAGAGATGATAGCTTTATTCGTCCTATTAGATGGCTACAAGTAAGGCTAGGTTATCATAGTGTGCCAATATCTATATTTGGGGTAGAGAGTAGTACTCATACACAAATTCATAGAATGATAAGCTATGAGCCTAAATTAGTGGGTGCTATTGATGATTATAGAGAGATATTAGATAATGGTGGAGTAGTATTAGAAGCATCAAAAAGAAAAGAGATAATAGAAAAGCAGTTTGACTCTATTGAAGCAGAGTATGGTATTACTATTGAGAGAGACAAATCTCTATTAGATGAAATTGTAGCTATTACAGAGTATCCTACGGCATTAATTGGTAGTTTTGATGAGGAGTTTTTGAGTCTTCCACCAGAGGTGATTATCACTTCAATGAAAGAACATCAAAGATATTTTGCAGTATTTAATGATGATAAATTAACCAATAAATTTATAGTAGTAAGCAACTCATATTGTGATGATTTCTCTAAAATTGTAGCAGGGAATGAGAGAGTATTAAAGCCACGATTAGCAGATGGAATGTTTTTTTATAAAAATGATTTAGATAGAGGATTATCTACTGATGGATTAGAGAAAATCCAATTTATGGACGGACTTGGTTCATTAAAAGATAAGATAGAGCGAGAAGAAAAAATTGCTACTACTCTAGCAAATCTATATAGTGATAAATGTAACTGTAATATAGATGATATTAGTCGTGCTATAAATTTGGCAAAAGCAGACCTTACAAGTGAAATGGTTTATGAATTTACAGAACTTCAAGGATTGATGGGCTACTATTATGCAAAAGCCTCTAATGAGAAAGAGTCTGTATATAATGCTATAAAAGAGCAGTATATGCCTTTAGGCGATGGGACAGAACTTCCATCATCTCTATTTAGTTCTATTATATCTATCTCTATCAAGTTAGATACACTAATAGGATTATTTAGTATAGGCAAACTTCCAACTGGTTCTAAAGACCCTTATGCCCTTAGAAGAGCTGTAAATGGTATTATTAGAATGGTAATAGAGAATGATATTGAATTTGATATTGATAAGATTATAGACTCTTTAGCACCAAATTATCAAAGCTTTGATACCAATAAACTAAAAGAGTTTATATTAGAGAGAATACATAAACTACTTAAATCAAATCCATCTCTATTGATAGCAGTATTAAGTTCTAGTGAGAGAGATATAAATAAGATATTCAAAAAAGTTGGAGCATTAGAGAGTATTGTAAAATCTAGTGAGTTTGAGTCTCAATTTAGCACATTTAAAAGAGTAGCAAATATATCAAAAGATATTGATTTATCAAGTGAATTAAAAGTAGATACTACACTATTAAATGAGTCTGAAAGTAAATTATATAATAAATTTATAGAGATAACATCAAAAGATTATAATAGTTACAAAGAGCATTTAGAGGCACTATTTAGCCTTAAACCATACCTTGATAGATACTTTGATGAGGTCATGGTAAATGTAGAGGATACGAGTATTCAAACTAATAGGTTAAATACAGTAGCATCTATATATAAAAGTTTTAGAGAGATAGCTGATATTAAAGAGATAACTATATAAAAATGAATCGTATAAATAGATTTCAATGTGCTTCATTAGATGGATTAAGTGCTAAGGTGATAAGTGTAGAGACATCTTTTACCAAAGGACTACCTGCTTTTAGTGTAGTAGGTCTTGCTAGTAGTGATATTCAAGAATCCAAAGAGAGGGTAAAAGCCTCTCTTATTACGAATGATTTCTCATTCCCTCCTCTTAAAATTACTGTTAATTTATCTCCTAGTGATATTAAAAAGAGTGGTACTCATTTTGATTTGCCAATTGCACTTTTAATTGCATTAAATCAAGCAGATATAGAAGATAGTGATATGTTTGTATTTGGAGAGTTGGGATTAGATGGCAAGATTAAATCAAGTTCTATGTTATTTCCACTGATTTTATCACTCAAAGAACAAGGTCTAATCAAAAAAGCGATAGTCCCTAAAGAGTCTCTATTTCATCTTAGGCATATATCAGATATTGAGTTTATTGCAGTAGATTATTTGGCACAGGCTATTGAGATAATAGCTACAAATAGCACTGATAGAGAGTCTATTAGCTATGATTATGATGCTCAAAAAGTATTTATTAATAGCGAAGAGTTTTTTTATAAAGAGGAGTATATTAATGACTTTTATGATATTAAGGGGCAAAATATTGCCAAAAGAGCATCACTTATAGCATCTGTAGGAATGCACAACTTTTTGATGCAAGGCTCACCTGGATGTGGTAAGAGTATGGTAGCTAAGAGGCTTTGTGATATTTTGCCACCACTTAGTAAAAATGAGATATTAAGTATAGCCAAACATAAGTTTCTTGATGGAATTACACCTGATTTTAGCCCCAAAAGAGAGATAAGAAGCCCACACCACACAGCTACAAGTGCTTCAATATTTGGAGGTGGTTCAACTAATGCTAGAATAGGTGAAGTAGCATTAGCAAATCATGGGATACTATTTTTTGATGAATTACCACACTTTGCTAAACCACTTTTAGAGGCATTGAGAGAACCATTACAAGATAGAAAAGTTAATATCTCTAGGGTTAATTCAAAAATAGTTTATGATGCTGATTTGATGTTTGTAGGTGCTATGAATCCTTGTCCTTGTGGTAACCTACTCTCAAAAGTCAATAAGTGTAGATGTAGTGATATTGAAATTAAAAGATATAAAAATAGACTATCAGACCCATTTTTAGATAGAATAGATATTTTTGTAACTATGCAAGAGATTTCTCCTGATGATAAATCAGATATAACCTCCAAAGATATGCACCATAAAGTAATAGAGACTTTTAAACTACAAAAAGCAAGGGGACAAGATAGATTAAATGGTAAACTAAAAGAGAGTGAGATAGAGGAGTTTTGTATATTAAGTGATGATGCCTCTAAGATATTAGAGAGTGGAATTGCTAAATTTGGACTCACTCATAGAAGTATTGCTAGTATCAAAAAAGTCTCACGAAGTATTGCAGATATAAATGGAAACAGACTAATAGAAAAAAAAGATATTTTAGAAGCATTAAGCTATAGAAAAAGAGGATAAAATGAGATTAATTTTAATAGTTTTACTATTTATAAATATACTAAATGCACAAAATTATAAATTTAATGATGAGCAGTATTTAGATAGAATAAACCAAGATGAGTATATTGAAAATAGTAGAGATTATGATAAATCTAAAATAGAGAATAGAGTAGTAAATGTAGATAGAAATAGAGTCCATAAGTTTAGTGATGAAGATATGATTAGAGATATTAATGGTCGTGATTATTATGAAAAGCCAATATCTAATAATATTATAAATATCCCTTATGGTTCAAAAATTAAAGCAGTCGTAGATATATCATCACAAAGATTAACTCTATATGCAAATAGTAAAATGCTATATAAATGGAAAGTATCAACTGGTAGATATAAATTCCCCACACCAAGAGGCAGATACAAACCATATAGCCTACAAAGAATGCACTACTCCAAAAAATATGATAATGCACCAATGCCACACTCTGTATTTTTTAGAGGAGGATTTGCAATACATGGGACTACAAGTATTAGTAGATTAGGAAGAAAAGCATCTCATGGATGTATTAGACTACATCCCAAAAATGCTAAGACTTTTTATGATATTATTCAAAAGCATGGAAAGAGAAGAGTATCTATTATAATAACTGAGTAAGTAATAAACAAATCAATTATCATCTTATAAGGGTAATACTTACTACACAACTCAAAGATATAAACACCACTCTAGCATCATTTGAAGTTAAGGTAGAAAATATAGTAATCAACTCCAACAAAGAGGCATTTTCTCGCATAATAGATAATCTTATAAACAATGCGTGTAAATACAATAAAATAGATGGTAAGGTATCAAAGAGTCTCAAAAAGGTATGTGATGAGATTGGAGTGAATATTAGGATTGAGACAGAAATGGGAGTAAAAAGTAGGTTTATTTTGGTAGATATTTAGAATTTTTTAGATAAAATATAGTAAAATAAATCATTCCATAAAGTAATATAATGTACAGAGAAACAAATCGTCGTTCAATATTAAAAGGTATCACTTGGAGAGTTGTTGCAACTACAACTACTATTATAATCGTTTATCTATTTTTTGGTAGATTGGATTTAGCAATTACTGCTGGGTTGTTAGAGAGTGTAATTAAGGTTGGATTATATTGGTTGCATGAACGAGCATGGTTCAAAGTAAGATGGGGACGCAAAAAGATAGAACCATTTAATCTATGGTTTACAGGGTTACCTCTAAGTGGTAAGACAACTATTGCTAATAGAGTATATGAAAAATTAGAAGAATTTGATATGCCATTAGAGAGATTAGATTCTAAAGATATTAGAGATGTTGTGCCAAATATTGGATTTAGTAGAGAAGATAGAAATAGACATATGCACCGTATAGGACATCTTATCAAAACTCTACAAAACAACTCAATATCTACTGTAGCATCATTTGTTTCACCCTATAGAGAGTCGCGTAAAGCAATTAGAGAGATGACAGAAAATAGTATTGTAGTCTATATAAAAGCTGATATAGAGAGCTGTAAAGCTAGAGACTATAAGGGTAAATATGCCAAAGCCATAGCAGGAGAGTATCAAAACTTCACAGGTATTAATGATGTATATGAAGAACCACAATATGCAGAGATTGTAATTGATACAGATAAGTTATCAGTAGAAGAGGCTAGTGATGTAATAGTAAAATATCTAAAAGGAAAATTAATTCAATGAGTTATAAGAATCTTTGAAAGGTATTAATATACATCCCTTAAATAAATTTCAACAATGGTTTAATGAAGCAATAGAGTCTAATACAATAGAACCAAATGCTTTTAGTTTAGCCACTGTTGGAGATAATAATATTCCATCTATTAGAACTGTTTTACTTAAAAGCTATGATAATAATGGATTTATATTTTTTTCTGATAAAGATAGTAAAAAGGCATCTCAAATATCTCAAAATCCAAATGTAGCAATTCACTTTGTATGGCTTAATCTTGATAAACAGATTAAGATTGAGGGTAAGGCAGAGGTTATTAATAAGATAGATATGGCTAAATATATATTTAGTCGTAAAAAAGGTTTAAATATATCTCAGTGGATTTCATTGGAGAGTCAAGTTGTTACAGCTAGAAGCATATTAGAGGCTAAATTTGATAATATGATAGCTAAATTTAGTGATGGAAGTTTAGAGTTTCCCTCTTTTTGGAGTGGATATATTATCAAACCAATATTGATAGAATTTTGGCAAGGTGGTAAAGATAAGTTACATATAAGAGAAGAGTATAAATTGATTAATAATAGGTGGGATATGATTAAACTTTAAATGATATAATCGCACAATAATTTAATAATTAAGGAAAACAAATGAGTATTGATTTCAATAAACGAAGAGATAATACAACAGCTATTAATAGCAATGTCTATGTTAGAGATGAGAGTGCTTCTGTAGCATTTATGAAGCAAACATATCAACTATTAGCACTAAGTATGGTAACAGCAGCATTAGGTGCTTATCTTACTATGCCTTTTGCAGAGGCAGTTCAAGGTATGAAATGGATAATATTTGGAGCTGAATTAGCAATCTTATTTTTTGGTTTTAATATGACTAGAAGCAATAAAACTGCTCATATGACAATGTTATTTGTATTTACATTTATTACAGGTGTATCTTTAGTACCACTTTTTGCAATGCTTATAGGCGCTGGTAAAGGTGCTTTAATTGGTAATGCTTTTTTAATGACATCTGTTTTATTTGGAAGTTTGAGTATGTTTGCTATTAACTCTACACAAGATTTTTCAAGTTGGGGTAAGCCTCTGTTTATTACAGCTATTACAGTAATTATTCTTTCTGTATTAAATGTATTGATTTTTAATAGTCCAATTTTACATGTTATTATTAGTGCAGTTGTACTGTTAGTATTTGCTCTATTTACAATCTATGATACACAAAATATTGCAAATGGTGCTTATGATTCACCAGTAGATGCTGCTGTTTCATTGTATCTTGACTTTTTAAATATGTTTATTGCTCTACTTCAATTATTGGGGATTATGAGTGATGACTAAGATTGAGCGTCTAATTGATGCCAATCTAAATAGAATAAGAGAGGGAATTAGAGTCGTAGAGGATATTAATAGATTTATATACGATGATAAATTCCTCTCTTCTAAACTCAAAAAAATGCGACACTCACTTCAAAAAGCATACTCTAAAAATAGAATTAAAAATAGAGATATTTTAGGTGATGTAGCAACTTCAACTATATCAAGCGAACTAAATCGCACCTCAATAGATGATATTATTATTGCAAACTTTTATAGAATAGGTGAATCTGCACGAGTCTTAGAAGAGATATTTAAATTAAATAGTAGTGAATTATCACAATATTTTAAGAATCTAAGATATGAAATATATGAGATAGAGAGACTATTTTATAGTGATAAAACTATAAATTAATGTTTTATCATATCTAATACAAGATTTTTATATCTTACTTTATTAATACTATGAGTCAAAGCCATCTCTTCTACTTTGAGTATATCATACTCTTTTTGGATACGGCTAAGTTCTCTACTTTCATAATATATCTGTTTATTTATATATGTTTGGATTAGTGCCATTGAGATTATGGCAAACATTATTGATATAATAGAGATTATCATCATAATACCTATGCCATTTTCTTTGTTTTTACCATTTTTATTCATATTCAAATATTAACTGAAATTATCTGTTAATCTAATTAAGTTATAATTTTTTATCTAAAAATGTAAAATAATTTGGAGGTTTTATGAGAAGCCTAATAATTGCTATTTTAGTAATTTCTTCTTTATATAGTGCTAGAGTAGTAGAAACGAACTGGAAAAAGGGTGAACTTTTTGCTCAATATATAGAACGACACAATATCCCACACACTTTATTAGATGGTATATCTCAATCAGATAAGACACTTCTGCTTGAAATTCAAAGTGGTGATAGTTTTTTTGAACTAAGAGATAATAATGATAAATTAATTCAAGCACTTATTCCTATTGGTGATGAGATGCAGATACAAATTGCACAAAACCATAGTAATGGTGAGTATAAATTTGATATTATTCCTACTATATTTATAGAATCAGAGTATAAAGTAGTATTACCTATCACCAAAAGTCCATCACAAGATATTAATAGAGAACTCAATTACGCTTCTCTTGCTTTATATTATGGAAAACTTTTTAAAAATAGAAAAAATATTAATTTTAAAAAGTTACAAAAAGGTGATATGATGGCATTTTTTTATACTCAAAGGAGTAGATTAGGAAAGCCAATTAGCGACCCAATTATTACAAGTGCAATGCTTGAAACTCGTGGTAAAAAGCATTTTGTATTTGTAAATGAAGATGGAGAAAAATTTAGTGATAGTGGTAAAGTTATTAGATATAAAGTAGGAAGTAGAAAAATTGCTATATATGATAAAATGAGAATGCCACTAAGACATATTAGAATTACATCAAGATTTACCTACAAACGATACCACCCAATTTTACATAGATATAGACCACACCTTGGGATAGATTTTGGAGCAAGAAGAGGTACACCAATATTAGCAGCAGGAGATGGCAAGGTAATTTATTCTGGCTGGATGGGTGGATATGGTAAGGTTATTAAAATCTCTCATGGAGGTGGATTTGTATCACTATATGCACACCAAAGCAGACTCCGTGCAAGAAGAGGAAGTAGTGTCAAAAAAGGTCAAATAATTGGTTATGTAGGAAGTACAGGACGAAGCACAGGACCTCATCTACACTTTGGATTATACAAAAGAGGAAAAGCCGTCAATCCTGCAAGACATATTAAAATAGCTACCAAAAAGTATAGAGAGGTAGATATATTCAAAACCAAAGTGATTAAAATCAAAGGTATTCAAAAGTATAAAGATAGATTATTAGCACTACTTAAAGATAAACCAACAATGAATATATGGAATCCAAATGCAAAGAATTATTGTGAATATAAAGGTATGTAAGAGTTTAAACAACTTTATATTGTATATAGCTATTTTAAATTTCAGGCAAGTACAAATGAAACGATTTGGAATAGAATAAAAGCTAGAAACTTTAACTACAGATTTTGGTGAGGCTGAAGTCATTACTTCCTATGAGTTTTAAAAGAAATCTAATAATAAAAGGAATAAAATGAAAAATATTATAAAATGGCTAGAAGAGAATGCAGATTTAAAAATAATTGATGAACCACTAGATGTAGAGCTTGAAATTCCTCATATTGCTTATATTGAGGTAAAACAGGATAATTCAAGACCACTTTTATTTACTAATCCAATAAACAAGGCTAAAAATATTGAGTATGATATGCCTGTCTTGATGAATGTTTTTGCTTCAAAAGAGACAACTCAAAAGATATTTGATAAAGCACCTGATGATATAGCCTCTCAAATAGAGAAACTTCTCAAAATGAAACCACCCAAAGATTTTATGGGCAAAATTGATATGATGGGGCAACTATTTTCACTTAAAAATGTTTTTCCAAAGAGATTAAACTTCAAAGGTGAATCACAAGATGTGATAATCCCAAAAGATGAAGTAGATTTAGATAAACTACCTATTATCAAGACTTGGAGTGAAGATGGTGGGGCATTTATTACTATGGGACAAGTCTATACAACTAGCCTTGATGGGACTATGCAAAATCTTGGAATGTATAGACTCCAACAGTATGATAAAACACATCTTGGAATGCACTGGCAAATTCATAAAGATGCTTCAAGTTTTTTTGACCAATACAAAGAGGCAAATGTTAAAATGCCAGTTTCAATAGCTATTGGAGGAGACCCATTATATATTTGGTGTGGTCAAGCACCACTACCTTATGGTATATTTGAGCTTTTATTATATGGATTAATTAGAGGTAAAAATGCTCAACTTGTAAAATCAATTACAAATAATATTTATATTCCACGAGATGTAGATATTGTAATTGAGGGGTTTGTAGATGTTAATAAGATGGAGATAGAGGGTCCTTTTGGTGACCATACGGGATATTATACACTCAAAGAGCCATACCCAGTAATGGAGGTTGAGACAATTACTATGAAAAAGAAGCCATCATTTGTAGCTACTGTTGTTGGTAAGCCACCATTAGAAGATAAATATATGGGTTGGGCAACAGAGAGAATATTTAAGCCACTTTTACAGACTACTACTCCTGAATTAATAGATTACTATATGCCTGAAAATGGAGTATTTCATAATCTAATATTAGCCAAAATGAAGACTCGTTATAAAGGTCATGCCAAACAATTTATGCACGCTTTTTGGGGAATAGGACAGATGAGCTTTGTAAAACATGCCATATTTGTAAATGAAGATGCACCTAGTCTTGAAGATGATATATCTATTACAAAATATATTCTAAATCGTTTGACTCCCAAAAATATATTAATTAGTGAGGGAATAGTTGATGCCCTAGACCACTCTAGCCCTGAGACTTTGGTGGGTGGAAAATTGGGAATTGATGCTACAAGTACTCCAATAGAAGATGGTATAAAAGAGCCTTTAGATGATAAAGAGTTATTAAACAAAGCCCAAAAGTTAGATACTCAAATCATAGGACTTAAACAGTATATGATAGATACCAAAAATCCAATTTGTGTAATATCAGTAGATAAAACAACTTCACAACAAAAAGTAATTAAAAATCTACACTCCCTTCAAAATCATATCAAAGTATTAGTGGTGGTAGATAGTAGTTCAAACTTTATTGATAATGCTTATATGCTAGTTTGGAGAGTAGTTAATAATATTGATGCTTCAAGAGATATAACATTAACACCATTTATAGCAGTTGATGCAACTAATAAAAATAAGCTTGATAATTATGATAGAGAGTGGCCAAAAGATACTCTATGTGATAAATCTACACTTGATAGACTTCAAGAAAAAGGGCTTATTGATATTGATGAAGAGTTTATTAATAGGTTTGGATTGTTATAGAAGAATTTTTAAGTATAATAATAACATTAGAATTAATAAGGAATAATTAATGCCAAAAATTAATGAAGAGGTGGAGTCCCAACTAGCTTTGGATAAACCATCTATGTATAAAGTAATATTACATAATGATGATTATACTACTATGGAGTTTGTAGTAATGATACTTAGTGATATATTTCACAAAAGTATAGAACAAGCAGAGAAGATAATGTGGGATATTCATCAAAAAGGCAAAGGAGTATGTGGAGTATATACTCACGAAATAGCCCAAACAAAAGTGGAACAAGTTTTAGAATTAGCAAAAGATAATGAGTTCCCACTTCTTGCGACAATGGAGGAGGAGTAGTGATAAGTGTAGCATTAAACAAAGTTTTCAAAAGCTCAGTAGATTATGCCAAAGAACATAAGCACGAATATATTACCATAGAACATATATTTCTATCAATCTTAAATAGTAGTGATGGAAGAGATATATTTGAAGCATTAGAGGTAGATATTGATATAATGAGAGAGGAGATGGCAGAACATATTATAGATACTCTACCCACTCTTGAAAAGGCAATTGACCCAATAGAGACAGTATCTCTATCAAAAGCTATAAACTCTATGATGTTACATATCAACTCTTCAGGAGCAAAAGAGGCATCTATTGGAGATATGTTATTATCTATATTTACTCAAAAAAACTCTTTTGCTCTATTATTAATGGAGAGAGAGGGTATAGAGAGATTAGATATTCTAAATTTTATATCTCATAGTTCTACTACTTCAACCTCAAAAGAAGATGAGAATAAAAGTGAGAGTAACCTTGATAAATATACAATAGATTTGATTAAACTTGCTAATGATGGTAAGATTGATGAGGTTATTGGTAGAGAGGGTGAGATAAATAGAGTTATGCAGACTCTTTGTCGTAGAAAAAAGAATAATCCTCTATTAGTAGGAGAAGCAGGAGTAGGTAAGACTGCTATTGCTGAGGGGTTAGCACTTCAAATATCATTGGGTAAAGTCCCAAAGGTATTAAAAGATGCCAAGCTCTTTTCACTTGATATTGGTATATTAATTGCTGGTAGTAAATATAGAGGAGATTTTGAGAAACGACTCAAAGGAGTATTGAGTGAGCTTCAGGAGATACCAAACTCTATAATGTTTATAGATGAAATTCATACAATAGTAGGTGCAGGTGCTACAAGTGGTGGAAGTATGGACGCATCAAATCTACTGAAACCTGCTCTTGCTAGAGGAGATATTAAGTGTATTGGAGCTACTACTTATAGTGAATATAGAAACTTTTTTGACAAAGATAAAGCCCTATCAAGAAGATTTGCCAAAGTAGATGTAGAAGAACCAAGTAGAGAAGATACCTTAACTATTTTATATGGAGTCAAAGAGAGATATGAAGAGTATCATAAAATCAAATTTAGCGATGAAGCACTAATTAGTGCTGTGGATTTATCTATTAAATATATCCATGATAAGTTTCTGCCTGATAAAGCTATGGATATTATAGATGAGGTTGGAGCATCTTTTATGCTACAAGGTAGAGAAAATATTGAGATAAATTCCAAAGATATAGAAGAGGCAATATCTAAAATACTCAAAGTCCCATCATCTGTAATTAGTATAGATGATACAACCAAATTAGCTAAATTTAGCCAAAAATTAGAGGCTAAAATCATAGGACAAAATCATGCAATAGAAGATGTAGCCGTAGCAATTAAGCGAAGTTATGCAGGATTAAACAAAGAAAATAGCCCAATAGGAAGCTTTTTGTTTGTAGGTCCAACAGGTGTAGGAAAAACTGCTCTATCTCAAGAGATAGCAAATGTTCTTGATATTCATTTTGAAAAGCTTGATATGAGTGAGTATATGGAGAGTCATACAGTTAGTAGATTAATAGGCTCACCACCTGGGTATGTAGGATATGAACAGGGTGGATTATTAACCGAAGTTATCAAAAAACACCCCCATACATTATTATTATTAGATGAGATAGAAAAAGCCCACCCTGATATTATGAATATCTTACTTCAAGTAATGGACGGAGCAAAACTTACAGATAATAATGGTGTAGTGAGTGATTTTAAAAATGTAATTTTGGTAATGACATCAAATATCGGCACAAAAGAGCCATCTGTTATGGGGTTTGAAAAAAATAGTTTTGATAAAACTTCAAAAGCTATCAAAGAGTTTTTTGCCCCTGAATTTATCAATAGATTAAATGGTGTTATAGAGTTTAATCATCTAAAACTTGAAGATATTATCTCTATTGTAGATGTAGAAGTAGATAAATTAAATAGACTTTTATCAAATAAAAAAATAACTATAACTATCAAGAAAAAAGCAAAAGAGTATATAGCAAAAAATGGTTATAGTGATACTTATGGAGCGAGAAATATAGCAAGAGTAATAGATAAAGAGATAAAAGAGAAACTTAGTGATGAGATTTTATTTGGTTCACTTAAGAGTGGTGGAGAGGTAATAGTATCATTAGATGATAATAAATTAGAGTTTCAATTTAGAGGTTTTTAGTTTTGATACAACCACTTAGTAGATATGACCATACCTTTCCAAATCCACGATATGCCTCTGATGAGGGATTATTAGCCCATGGAGGCGACTTAAATCCCAATAGAATATTAGGGGCATATCGCAAAGGAATATTCCCTTGGTTTAGTAAAGATGACCCAATTATGTGGTGGTCGCCAAACCCACGACTACTTATATATCTTGATAGCTTTAAAGTAAGTAAATCATTTAGAAGAACTCTTAGAAATGGTAATTTTGAGGTGAAATTTGATAATGATTTCTTATCTACAATATCACACTGCCGTAATATAAAACGATTTGAACAAAATGGTACTTGGATAACAGATGATATTATAGATGCTTATTTAGAACTTCACTATATGGGATTTGCCCATAGTGTAGAGGTATATAAAGATAATACTCTAATTGGTGGATTATATGGATTATCAATAGGCAAAGCATTTTTTGGTGAATCTATGTTCTCACTTGCCAAAGATGGCTCAAAAATAGCCCTAAAAGCCCTAAGAGATGTATTATATCTTGATAGATATGATTTTATAGATTGCCAACTACCCACAGACCACCTAATTAGTATGGGTGGAGAGGTAGTAGAGAGAGATATTTTTTTAGATGAACTTGAAGATACACTACAAAAAGGCTCTAATATTGGTTCTTGGAGTGGGTATAAGTGGGAGAAGTTGGATTTGTAAATATTGTAGCTAATATATTATCTAACACTTACTTTGAGTTATTGTAAAATTTTCTTTGTGGTCAATCATTGCCTCTTGAATTAGTGATTTCAGTTCTTTCATAACTTTTTTATTACTTCTCTTTCTTAGACTTTGATTCTTTTTAGATTTTGTCATATTTGTTGCTAGGGCAATACTTGAGTTAGTTGAATTCTTCTTTGGTTTCTCTTTGACTAGTCGCTTTTGTAAATCTTTGATATATTTTAGCAACTCTTCATGACTTAACTTATCTAATTCTGATGGTTTCTTTATTGCAAACTCTTGCTTAATTTTTATATTTTTCATTTATGTGGTATTATATTGAAATTAGATTAAATTATGTTTTAGGGGTGATTAGTTACTTCTATTTTACATCTTGCTACTATATCTGCTTCTCTTTTTTCTACTCTTTGGAGTTCTTTATCTATAAATTTTATATCTTTTACATCTATATTTAATATATAATATATCTTGGGCTATTATTTTGATTGTTTCTTTGCTTACTACATCTTTTTTCATGGGGTACTATAGCATAGTTTTGGGTTATTTGGATATATTACCCAGCAATATCCGATATACTCATAACAGCCAACATAATAGCTACAATAATTACAGCAATAAATATACCTAATGCTACAATTACAGCAGGTTCAAGGATAGCTAATATTTTTTTAGTTCCTTGATTAAATGATTTGGCATGTCTTGTTGATAGTGATTTAAAAATCTCAGGCATAGATGCACTACTCTCTCCTACATAAAGCAGGGCTATATCACTTGGTGGGATTATAGAACTTAGAGCAAAGACTTCTGATAGCTTTACTCCTCGTTTTATCTCTGTTAGGGTATTTGATATTAAATCATTTATATCATCTAGTAATTTTATCTTACTTAGTTGTCTTAATGCTCTATCAATCTCTAATCCACCATTTAACATATTTGATAATGCTCCATATATAATAGAGAGTTGAATATCAATTACAAGGCTTTTGAGTTTTGGGGTATTATAAAATATTTTTAGCCAATTAATACCTACACTTTTGATATAAAATATTATAAGAGATACAACTCCTATAATTATACTCATAACAAGTGCCATATTATCATTGAGATAAGTACCAAGGCTTAGTACTCCATAAGATATTGATGGAAGTCGTTCAAACTCTTCTAGTGAGAATATGGTAGAGAACTTAGGAATAATTAGAAAAAATATCAAAAATGACACAACTACACTCATACCCATCAAAAACATTGGATATGATAGGGCTTGTTTAATATCTCCTCTAATTTTTTGTTGAAATATTAGATAATCAAAGAGTTGTAGTAGTCCATCTTTGAGATTTCCCACCTCTTCTGCTGTGGCTATAAATCCAATACTTAGAGCATCTACCTTTACACCCTCACTATCTAATGAATTTTTGAGAGCAAGGGAGAGTTGAGTACCCTCTTTTACATCTTTGAGTATCATATTTAATAGCTTTATTTGAGCATCTTTTGATGCAGTGGTAACTAAAAGTTTAAGAGCCTTATCAATAGACATTCCAGACTTGACCAAATAATAAAGCTCTTCTATCATAGATAAAAAATCATCTTGAGTAAGTTTGCCTTTTTTAAGCTTTTTAGTCTCTGTTTTAAAGCTTAAAACTATAAGCTTTTTATCTACTACAAATTTTTTAAACTCATCATCACTACCATTAAAAATCCCATTTACCTGCTCTTTTGATGGTGTGAGGGCTTTGTATAAGACTCTATTCATCAACTAATCCTTAAAACCTCATCTAATGAAGTCTTACCCTCTAAAAACTTTAATAATCCATCATCTTTTAAATCTCTATAACCTAGTGATTTAATATCTTTAAAATCCAAACTCTTATCAAATTGTGCCATTAGTTTATCATCAAATGGGACTATCTCTATTACTGGTAGTCGTCCTTTGTATCCTCTATATTGACACTCTTCACACCCAACTTCTTTACATGGGTTTAAAGGTGTGCCAATTTTATCCAATAGTTTATCTAATCCATAAGCTATTACAATATTCTCATCTAACTCAATTGGTTGCTTACAGTTATCACATAATTTTCGTACAAGTCGTTGAGCCATAAGCCCTACAATAGATGATTTAAGTAGATAATACTCTATTCCAATATCACTAAGTCGGCTAATTGCACCTAATGCTGAATTGGTATGAAGAGTAGATAATACAAGGTGTCCTGTGAGGGCTGATTGGACTGCTATTTGAGCTGTCTCTCCATCTCTAATCTCACCTATCATAATAGTATCAGGGTCTTGTCGTAAGATTGAACGAAGTGCTTTGGCAAATGTGTAATCAATAGACTCTTTTACTTGAATTTGGCTAATACCTTCTAATTGATACTCTACTGGGTCTTCTACTGTAATAATCTTTGTTGCATCACTATTTATATAGTTTAGACAAGCATATAGAGTTGATGTCTTACCACTTCCTGTTGGACCTGTGGTGAGTAGTATTCCATTTGGTTTGGCTAATAGTGATTTAAGTAGGGTTATATTATCTTGATGTAGTCCTAATTTATCAATCTCTAGTGATATATTATCTTTTGATAGCAGTCTTAGTACAAAGCTCTCTCCAAATGCCGTTGGCACACTTGAAGCCCTAATATCAATATCTTCTCCTGCTACTTTAATCGTAATTCTTCCATCTTGTGGTAATCTACTCTCTGCTATATTCATTTTAGATATTAGTTTTAATCTTGCTGTTACTGCTTGTTTGAGCATTTGAGGGATTGTATCTACTGTTTTTAATATTCCATCTAATCTATATCTTATCTTCATACCTTTGGCAAATGATTCAAAGTGAATATCAGATACAAATCTTTGAGATGCTTTGGTAAAAATATTATTAATAAGCTTGATTACTGGGGCTTCAGAGGCTAACTCTTTGAGTTTATCTATCTCATCTTCAAATATCTCTTCTCTCTCATCATCACTATCCTCTTCATACATATCTCTAATATCATTTAGCTCCTCATTAGAGGCTATTAATATTTTGGTTCTTTTTTTGGCTAATTGAGATATAGTAGATATTGCTCCTAATTGTAGAGGATTATGAAGTGCTAATACCAACTCTTTTTCATCTTCATATATAGGAAATATATTATGTTTTAATAAAAATCCTTTTGGAATTGTAGATATATGTTTAGGTTTATTATCAAACTCTTTTAATAATCCCAAATCATACTGCTTTGCCAAAGCACCAATAAGAGTATCTTCTGAAATAACTCCAAGGTTTAATAAAATATTACCTAAATTACCACCATACTCCTCTAATATACTATTAGCTTGTGCAATATCTTCACTGCTACAAGTACCATTATCTAATAGTATATCTTCTAATGTTTGATTTACTCCCATATAGAAATATCAGCCTTATCTTTCTCTCCACCCACTTCACCATCAGCACCAAGAGAGTATAAATCATAAGGATTTCCATCTTTACCAGGGACTTTATATATAAATTCTCTCTCCCACGCATCACCTTTTACCTTTTTTGGTAAATATGCACCATTCCAACCTTTAATATCAGAACTCTTTACCCATAATACCTTTAACCCCTCTTCTACTGTTGGGTATCTTCCTACATCTAGTCTAAATGCATCAAGAGTAGTTGATAACATCTCAATCTGTGCTTTTGTTGTCTTGACTTTTGCATTATCAAGCTTACCAAAAAACTTTGGTGCAACTAGAGATGATAGTAGTGCAATAATAACGATTACTACTAATAGCTCTATTAGAGTAAACCCAGATTTTTTATATTTCATTGTTTATTTTTTCCTTGTAAGTTATTGGTTGTAATTATAACATATTTTAATTACTCTAACTCTAATTTACCACTTACATCAAAATATCTTAAATACTCATCAATACCCTCTTCTAATAGGGTATCATTTATATCTAGTCTCTCTTTCATTACAAACTTTAAAAAAAACTGTTTTGGCATAATTGAGGCTTCTATTTGAGGGTTTTTTAGATAGCTTAATACTCTTGTTTTCATATTATCATAAGTGCTATATCTCATTAAATATCGTCTATAAATCAATTCACTTGGGATTTTTTGTTGGGTGTGGCAATTTAGACATCTATTTTTTAATACTTTTGATGGGGTTGCTGTGGCAATTATAGTTATACTTGTTATTATTAAAATCTTTTTTACCATACTATTTTTACCTCTGTACCATTTTGATATATTGAGTCTATATAAAACTCAAAATTATACTCTTTGACTACTTGTCCTACAATATCTAATCCTATTCCAAATCCACCCTCGCTATTATTTGCACGGCTAAATCTCTTTACTATTTTGGTTAAATCTTCTTCTTTGATACCAATTCCACTATCATAGATAGAGAGATGATTTTGGGATAATTTAATAACTATTTTTCCATTCTTTTGATTATATTTAATAGCATTAGATAATAGATTATCTATTAGACGCAAGGCATCGTTTTTGTCCATATTAATAGTTATATCTTCTATACTTTTATCTAATTCTATTGATTTAGCCTCTATCATACTATGAAAATATAATAATCTCTCTTCTAATAACTCTTTTATATCAATAGCCTCTACTACACGATGATAGTTGTGATTTAGTTTTAGATAAGTCAAATCATCATATATTCTACTTAGAGTCTTTGAAGCAATCTCTATTCTTCTCATCTCCTCCTGTGCATCGCAATCATATAGGGTTTCAATTAACTCTATATTTGTAAGAATTGTACTTATTGGGGTGTTTAGTTCGTGAGTGGTATCTTCTATAAATCTATTTACTCTTCTCATTGCATCTCTCATTGGTGCGATAAAGAGTTTGCTCAAAAATATACCTAATGATGTAAAAAATAGTCCTGCTATTAATAAAAATATTATAAGATTTTTTTGTAGTGTTACTATCTCATCATACCTTATTTTTTGGGTTATAATTAGATATGATGCACCTAAATAGTATGGTTCAACCTTTTGTATATAAAAGATAGAGTTATTATCAATATAAAACTCTCTATCCCATAATATCAAAGATGGTTTAAATGAGCCATATATATACTCTTTGTTGCTATTATATATTGCTGAATAGTATGGCTTTTTATATGGATATATAAGTGGTGTTTTAAATTGATGGTGGAGTTTTCTTAGTTTTTGTATTATGTGATTAGATTCTACTTTTAGTTCATCTTGTTGGGTATCTATGATATTATCTTTTTGATGATTATAAAATATAATTGAAGCTATAAAAAATAGTAAAAATGTAGAACCTAGATAGATAGCTAAAAATCTAAATAGACTCCGTTTTTCACTAGCTAACATATCTATAACCTATATTTTTGATAGTTTCAATTTTACTCTTACCCAAATAGTTACGAAGTCTTGTAATATAAGCTCTAAGGCTTCCATGACTTGGAGTCTCATCATAAAACCATAACTCTTTAAATATATCTTCATAACTCAAAAGTCTATTTTGATATTTTAAAAATAGTGATAGTAGTTTTATCTCTTTATTTTTGAGAGCTATTTTTTGATTATCTCTACTTAATAATAGCTCCTTGACATCAAAAAAATAACCATTACCCAAATCAATCTCTTCTTTTAGTGTGCCAAAGTGTCGTTTTAGAAGCACTTCTACTCTTACTTGTAGCTCTTTGAGTGCAAAAGGCTTACGGATATAATCATCACACCCTACATCAAATCCTCTTGTAACATCTTCTACACCATTAAGAGAGGTGATAAAAATAGCAGGAGCTTCATTTCCACTATTTCGCACCTCCAATAAAAAATCAAAACCATTTTGATGTGGTACTTTAATATCTAAAAGCATTAAATCAATAGATTGTTCATATAAAATATCTTTGGCTTCAAAGGCATCAAAAGCACAAAACACCTTATATCCTCTATGTTCCAAAAACTGCTTGATAGTATCATTTAAAGCTAAATCATCTTCTAATAATAATATAGTCTGTTTTGCCATAGAGTTTGCCTTTTGCTTTTTGATGATTATATTAAATCTATATTAATCAAATATGAACTCTCCTATCTTTTATCCCAACCTACCATACCCCACTTCTCTAAATCATTTTGTAAAGTTTTCATAGTCCTATCATTTTTATGACAAGAGTAACAAGCATTTGTCTCTTTTGGCATATTTAGTGCAAG
>Ga0256842_1000770_pt1 | contig 27847 bp, 29 predicted proteins | sample 4559240metaG_FD_185973 | JGI IMG/M metagenome (GOLD analysis project Ga0256842, IMG submission 185973) | Hydrothermal vent microbial communities from Guaymas Basin, Mexico - 4559-240 | ecosystem: Environmental > Aquatic > Marine > Hydrothermal vents | place: Mexico: Guaymas Basin | collected... | reverse complement strand
AAATATTTTTGCAAGCCAGTCCTTTATACAATCATCAATATGCTCAGATTAAATTAATAATTCCTATAGAAAAGTATTTTAAAAATAATAAATGTCAATCTTTAGTGGCTCCATTTGATGTGATATTAAAAAGTGATGAGGAAAAAGAACCAAGTGTTGTGCAGCCAGATATTTTAGTAATATGTGATCAGGAGACAGAAATTAATGATGGTCACTATACAGGAATTCCAACTTTAGTTGTAGAAATTCTTTCAAAATCTACAAGAAGTAAAGATATGATTAAAAAATTAAATTTGTATAGTAAATCTGGAATAGAAGAATACTGGATTGTAGATGCTGAGTCGAAACAAATAATTATATATGAATTTAGTGACAAAGAAATTCAGAAATTTAATATATATCATGAAAATGAAATTATCAAATCTAATAGATTTAGTGGATTAGAAATAGATATTAGTCAAATATTTACAAAGAGATAGTAAAATAGTTAATGGTCCTTTAGTTTTAGTTAGTGAAAACAAAAGATTGTTAGAGTAAATATAAAAAAACTGATAAAAATGTAATAATTTTTTATCAGTTTTTTATTAAAACTAAAATTTCATCCTTAAATTATTTCAGAAAATTATTAATGACCTCAATTGCTTCGATACTACTAAGGCTCAATAATTCAACACCTTCATCTGAAAAAATAAAACATGCTTTGTTACGTAATCCAGCAGATATAATAAATCCTGACATTACAACTAATTCGCCATTTTCATTAATATGATATTGTTCTAATAATACAGTTAAATTTGGAATAAGAAAAGTTCTAGCAAACTGTTCTAAATCATTATTTAATTCAAGAGTTTCATTAATATATTTTTTATCTATTAAACCTTTAATTGCTAATTCAATATCATTGTTATTTGACAATTGAATATCATATTGAGTTTCTAAAATTTTTGCAATTGAACTTCCGAGAGGTTTATCAATTTGACTGATTAAATAACTTTTAGTTAAATTAATATTATTAGAATTAAATTTTCCATAGTTTATTAATTCATCTTGTCTATATATATCTACTAAAGTTAGTAAAACAATTAATTCCTTATTTGTTAGATTAATCTGTAAATTAGTATTTTTTATTAGTGATATTCCTAAAAATTCAGATAATTCATCATTAACATCTGAAAAGTTAAAAAGTTTATTAAAAGCAAATTCACCTGAAACATTTTCGACTATTACAGATTCATTCCCTAATGTATAAGTATATTTTTCAACTATTAGGTTTTGATCACTTAGTATTAATCTAGAAGATTTTTCTCCTTTTGATACAATATCAAATATTTCTTTTGAGTTTTCATCAATATCTCCATTTATTAAGATACCTTTTTCTTTTAATGTATTTTCTTCGGTACCATCTAGTTTAATTTCAAGACTATTAAATAGACTTAAAGTTGAGTTAGTTTTGTATTGATTACCAATAAACATGCATTCATTTGTTGTTAGTATCATTATATTTCTCCTTTCATGACTGTAGTTACAGGTTTAGTTGCAAATTCATCAATAATTGCTCCAGCAATTTTTGTTGTAGTTTGTCTAGCTTGTTGTATTATTTGACCACTAACTACTCTTGAAAGATTTCTAGCTTCTATATTTTTTGAGACCCATTGACCTGCATTGTTTGCAGTGAGTTTCATAACTTTAGAGTTATCATATCCGCCGCCGCCAATTTTTCCTAAAATAATACCTGACGTAGCTTTATACGTTCCACTAACAAATCCATCTTTTAAGCCATGAACAAATCCTTTTTCATCAGTAAGTCCTGAACTAACAGACTCAGCTGCAATTGATATTCCACTTTTTATTGCATCGCTTTTAATAAAATCTCCAGCTGCATCAGCACTGCCTTGAATAACACCTGCAGCTAAAGCATTTGTATTCATCCCTTTATCGGCAACGGTTCCGGCAACGTTTTTAGTGAATTTATAGCCAGCTCTAATTGCTTTTCCAGCAGGACCGGTTACATTAGCAGCGCCATCAATAAATGCATCTGCACCAGTTTGAACAACCATAGCTGATTTTTCAGCCACTTCCATAATGTCCCCTAAGTTATTCCAAGTATCTGCTCTTTTACTATAATAATCGCTACGTTTTGTTATTATTTCTTCTAATTTAGAGTCATCAGTTACATGATATTTTTTAGCAATAGCTCGTCTATATTTTGCTTTTTTTTGTTTAGCCATGAATTCTCTTACTTCTCTATCATGTTTAGTATTACTGGCTGCATTTATGGCTCTTTCTTTGGCATTGAATTCTTCATTTATTCTAAGACTAGGTTTAACTATTTTTTCATAAGCTTCCATATCTAAAACTCCGCCAGTTTCTGGATTTATATATTCACCTGTTTCTTTATCAAATTCATATAAACTTTTCTTGCCATGGGGACCAGTTTCTAACTCAATAGTTTCTTCTTGTTTAAGTTCAAAGTCATTTTCTTCTGTTGCATTTTCTGTATTATCTTCTGGAAGTTTGAATTCTTCTTTTTCTTCATAAGACCCATCGTCATAGATTTCTTCGTATTTAGCATCATCTGAAGGAGTGTTTTCTGAACTAGAGCTTGAATCTTCATTTGAATTATCAGTTTCACCTTCAGATGGACTAGTATCACTTACTGCATCACTCATTGATTCAGGGTCGTCGTCAGGATTATCAGTATTTGCCATTGCGTCACCTAGCATAATCATAGCAATTGTTTCATCGCTAGCTTTTGGATATTTCTTTCTGTACCATCCTAAGTTATGCTCCGCACTAGATTTCATTTCTTTACGTTTTTTTTCTTTTAACTTAAGTAGTTTAGTAAGTGAATTTGCTACTAACCCAACTAGAGGAGGAAATAATAGTCCTGTTGCAGCTTGAGTAGAATTATCTGGTCCAGGTATAGGGCCTACAGAACTAGATGAAGAAATTGCAGCCATAACATAACCAGGAAGATCATTTGTGATAATACTAGCATTACCTACTAATTCATACACATTAGAATCTCCACCATCTTTGTTATAAAATCCTTCGCCATCAAGCATTAGTTTTAATTCGTCGTCGTTATTAAGTCCGATTACTATTTTACCGTTAGCGCTAACATTAGCCTTATAAGGTAAATTTGTAAGATCCATTTTGAATGCAAATTCTGCTTCAATATGTGTATCGTCTCTATAAGTCACTTCACATTTTTGAGAGAATGGTATTCCTTCATATTTTCCAATTATTTCAATATAGTCATCATTATCAATAACGGCTATTTTTGTTTCTATAAGATGAATGCTGCTAATAGGATTTAAAATTTCTCCGTAAAGTGTTTTCACTTTAAAAGCATCAAAATCTAGCGAGTAAGTTCCAGAAAAATCAGTTTCTTCATAAATTGGAATTGCTGTTTGAATATAAAATTCTGGATCGCCTTCTTTAGTATAACCAATAATATTTGGATCCGGTACATTTAAATAATAATCTCCTTTAGGTAGAATGAGTCTAGGATATACTTGCCAAACGCCATTGGGAATATCATTTAATGTGCCACCAACTGCCTGAAAAGATGCTAGCACTTGTTTATCAGAACTTAATATTGATATTATATCTGGTGTAGCGCCATTTCCATTATTAATAGTATTTATTGTAATATCCATAATCATTGTTTCTTCCTCTAACCTGAAAAAAGGTTCTTTTTTATTAGTGGGATTTTCTAAGTCAGAAGTGTTATATTTTTCTTTATTTTTTTCATTAAATTTATCACTAGTTTCAATAGGTTCTTTTTCTAGTTTTTTATCACTATTTTCTTTAGCGAGCTTATTTAAATGACGATATTCACCATTAAAATTAACACCTTTAATTAAAAATGCTCCTTCAAGCCCAGTTTCCTTATTAGTTACTAACCATTTACTATCGCTAAGTTCTAGAATATATTCACCTTTATCAAGAACAATCTCTTGTTTTGGTATAAATACATAATCAATTGTTTTATTATTAATAAGATATTTATCATGATTTGTTATAGTTTTTACTAGATTAAATGGTCCTAATATATTTCCGCTTAAATCTTTTATGGTAAAAGTAACAGAAGTTTCAGCTTCATTTACGTAAGGGAAATAGATGCTTTTAATAATTGATTTATCTTTGATATTAAACTTTATAGGTTTTTTTGATGTGAAATTTCCATCTATAATATATTCGCCTTTGTAACCTATAATTAGTTTTGAATTTCCATTTAAATTTGATACATTATTATACCAGTTACCATTACTAGCAAGAACGCGTTCAATAGGTGCTTTAATATTAGTGGATTTTAAATCGGTTAATAAAGATGTAGTTGCAAAAGTTAAATTTGACATTATTATAAGGAAAATTATTATAAATATAAATATTCTTTTTATAAGCATTAATTCCCTCCTTTTCCAAGTAGTGTAGGAAGTATTTTTACTAATGTTTCAATTAATCCTGGTCCTATAACTAATGTTTTTATATAATGAGTTAATAGAAAGGTTGTAGAATAAGAAACAATAGAAGTAAGTACTGTATTTTTAAAGTTACTTTTTCCAGCTAATCTAGAAATTTCACCAGCAGCTGATATTCCGATTGTTACTATTGCAGTTGACAATAAAACAGAACTAATTTCCCAATTAAAGTAAAATGTTCCAACTAAAGAAGCAGCAGCATAAGGGACTATATATATTAAAGCTCTATTTACACTGTGATGTATAGCTTTTTTAGTAACTTCTTTTTTTAATTTAGGATTAAACAAAGTTAATAAGAATCTATAAAAATATTTTAAATATGCATTAAGAAATAAGCATATTACTACTCCAAAACCTATATTAAACAAATTAAGTGGTTTATAGGGATTATGAAATAGTGTTGTACCGAAAGCTGCAAATGCTAATGTTCTTGTAAACCATAAAACTTTTGAATGTTTACGTTCCTTATATTCGTTAACTATTTCTTTTCGTTCCTCTAGTATTTTTTCTGCAAGTTCTTTAAGTTTTTTACTTTCTACAGCAGTCATACTTGGAGGAGTGTGTTCATTTTCATTTTTTTTAAATAAACTCATAATTCCTCCTTAAATTTGTCCTATAAATGACCAAGATACTAATACAAAAACGCATACTAAAGTGGTGATAATAATGCTTGGAGCAAGTTTGTCATTTGACATTTCTTTAATAGATAAAACCATTGGTCTAATAGCCCAGAGAATTCCAGTGACACCAAAAGCAATTGCAGTATTCCATTTTAGTACTAGTGAAAATACTAATCCAACTAAGCCATATATTAAAGCTCCGCTATAGCTTAAGCAAATTGTTGAAATTGCCCAAGTAATTGATTTATTACTTTTAAACACTTTAAAAATTAACCAAATTAATATCCCAAGCAAAGGGATAACGAATATCCCATAACCAAGACCTATTAAAGCAGTGATAATTACAGAAATAAAGTTTTTTTGTCCTGTTTTAAATAAATCCAGCCCAGTTTGTAGAAAGAAAAGTCCAAATGCAAGTCCTGAGACAATTAGCGAATAATACCAGTTTGTGGTATCTATTGTATCTTGTAGTGTTTTTTTAGGACTGATCATCATTGATAAAACTATTCCTAATTTTAATTTTTTCAAATTTTACTCCTTCCATGATTAAAAAATATTATAAATAGTTTACCCTAAAATCAAAGACGTAATCTTATTATTTCTTTTTTTTCTAAGATTTTTTCGCTTAGTAATTTGCATAAAATTGAATTGTGTGTTATTGTTTGATGGAGAATGATAAGTGTTATCAATTAAACAATAAATATATTAAGGTATAATGTATTTTGAGAAATAAGAAAGGGGAGCATACAAGAAATATAAGTTTTATATATTGTGTGTAAGTGTGGAAATAAAAAAATATTATTAATAATTACTGGAGTTTTAGCATTAGGAATAGGAAGTATAGGAATTGTTTTGCCTATTTTACCTACAGTAGCTTTTTTGCTTATTGCTTCTATATGTTTCGTGAATAGTTCTGAGAAGTTGAATGTCTGGTTTGAAAAATCAAAAAATTATCAAAAGCATCTTCGAGGATTTATTGAAAAAAAAGGAATGATAATGAAAGAAAAGCTGACATTATTAATACCTGTAAATATTATGTTGATAACATATATGGTTATTCACGATAACTTGCTAATGCGATTAACTATTAGTTTTTTGATTATTGTCAAACTAATTTTTTTTGCAAAGATGAAAACTTTAAAAAAGATGGACAATGTAGTTGAGTAAGAAGAGCCGATGGTTTTAAAACACTTATTACTAAAATCAATTAAGTCTTGATAACGCCATAGTTTTTGAGATTTATTTGTGGATAGGGATGGGGAAATTATATTATGAATAAAATAGAATATGAAAAAAAGATAGTAAAAAAAATGATTGAGATTTATTGTAAAAGTAAATATGCAAGAAAAGATGAAATATGTACTATTTATAGTGAATTAAATGAATATGCAATAAAAAAATTGGAAAATTGTCCTTATGGTGAGAATAAACCGTTTTGCAGATCTTGTACAACTCATTGCTATTCTAGTAGCAAACAAGAACAAATTAAAAAAGTTATGCGTTTTAGTGGACCGCGAATGATATTCGTGGCTCCGATTTTGACAATAAAACATTGGTTTCAAAAATAAAATTATATTAATACTCTTATTTGAGATTTGAATAATAAAATAGGAGTTTTTTTATTTGTAATAAAAATTTTTCTGTGTTATTATGGGCATATGTTAATTTCAAGGAGGTAATATGGAAAAGAAAAAATCAATAAAAAAGATATTTATGAAATCATTAAAAGGTCTTATTAATGCACTTCCGATGATGTTTGGTATTGTATTTTTATTAGGGCTTATGAAATCATTTATTTCATTTGAAAAAATGGCAACAATATTTACACAGAATAAATTTATAGATACTATAATGGGCGCGTTACTAGGGAGTGTACTAGCTGGGAGTTCAATTAATAGTTATATTATTGGAAATGAAATGGTAATTAGTGGTATAAGTTTATTTGCAGTTACAGCATTTATTGTATCCTGGGTTACTGTTGGATTTGTTCAAATTCCTGCAGAGAAAGAGATGTTTGGAGTAAAATTCACTTTGTTAAGGAATGGATTAAGTGTAATTTTTGCAATAGCAATTTCTATTGTTACTGTTTGGACTCTAGGGGTGATTTCTTAATGGAAAATAATAAAAATATGAAAAACAAAAATAATCAACAAGGGAAAAATGGTAATAAAGGTAAAAAGAAAAACAGTAAAAGTTCATTTATATTTCCAAGTGTAGTTGTTTTATTATATGTAGTATTATATTTTGTTAATCCGGATAAAACTTTAATTGCTTTTAAATATTCTTTTGGCGTATTTAAGACAGTTTTACCAGTATTATCAATGGTTTTATTATTTTTATTTCTTTTCAATATGATTAATGAAAAGAAATTAAAAAATGTTGTTGAAAAAAGCCCGCAATTTGTTCAATATTTAGTAATGACAGTATTTGGTACATTTAGTCATGGACCAATGTATGCTTGGTATCCTTTAATGAAAGGGTTTCATGATAAAGGAATAAGTTATGGTTCTATTGCAACATTTCTTTATGCTAGGGGAATTAAACTAGCTATGATGCCAGCATTAATTTCATTTTTTGGTATTAAATATACAATTGTGTTAACAACTTATTTATTGATATTTTCAAATATTCAAGGGATTGTAGTGGATATTTTAATGAAAGATAAAGCGCAGGCATAGGCCTGCGCTTATTTTTTTATCTAAACATACTTAATAATTCTTCATCAATTTCTGTTTTAACTATTCCATTATCAATTAATAATTGATAGAATGTTTTTACTTTCTTAACAAGTTCTTCACCTGCCATATATTTAAAAGTAACTCTATCAAGGAATAATTCAACGCTTTCAATATCTTGTCTCATCATATCAAAAGAAAGTTTTGCAGCTTCTTTTCGGTTTTCATTAACCCATTCAATTGCTTTTTTAACTTCTTCATCAAGAATTTTTACAATTTCTGGATGGTTTCTTGCAAATTCACCTTTGATAACTACACCGGCATTAGGGAATAATCCAAAACCTTCAGTTATTTCATTGAATATTTTTCCATAAGATAATTCAGAAGTTAAAAGACCTTTATCTTTAGCACCTTTTAAAGCAAAACTTGCTTCAGGTTCTCTTAATAGAACTGTGTCAACTTTCTCAGAAATAAAATCTTGCATTATTTCATTTGGTCTTCCAAAAGGATTTCCGTAAGTTAAATTAAATTCATTAACATTATAACCTTTTGATTCTATTAAATATTTAGTGATTTTAGCTGGTGGAGCATCTTCAAATAATGGAACTGAAATAGTTTTTCCTTTAATATCATTTAATGATGTAGCTTCATAATTATTTGTTAAAATTGAGAAATTGTCCCAAACAAATACAATTGGCATTATTACATCACTAGTTTTTAATTTTGAAGCAGTAATTACTGAAGAGAAACTAATATCAGCTCTTCCATCAGCAATCCAACCTAAATGTTTTTCAGTTTCATCCCATACTTTTAATTCTTTTATTGAAACAGCATCACTGATTCTTTTTGATTGTAATAATTTCATAATGATTGGATACCCAACAGGAGTAGCAGATTGTATTACAATTGATGGTTTTTCGTTTTCATTTTCATGATTAGTTTTTTCTCTCTTAATTTTATGAAGATATACCCATACTTCATTGGAATCTTTTGGTTCAACTATATATTCAAAACCCATTTCTGATAACATATTTAACATTGGATCAGGTACAAAAGTTTGAATTAAAATAAATCCACTATCTTCATTTACTGAATATGCTTTTTTAATAATTATATCAAAAGGATCGTTTTTCATTTTTCTAACATCAAGTTGTTCAAACGTATCTTTAATTTCTTTCCAGTCTTTTGATTTTCCTTTATATATTGAAATTCTAATTTTTTGAGGATTAATTCTTAATAAGTTATAAGTTAATTTAAAATCTTCAACAATTTTTACAACAGGATGAATTATAGAATTACTTTCAAATACAATTGAATTGTCTTCTTTTAAATTTTTGATTTTTTCAACAAGTTCTTCAATACCTTCCGAATCATCATCATTGATATTGTAAATGATTTTAGGTTCATTCCAATAAATATCTATACTGTTATTAATCTCAAATTTAATGTTTTCTTTAATACAATTTGGAAATTGTTCTTCAAGCTCTTTTTCTGTTCCAAGTTCGCTATTAATTGTATGAAGGATTTCGCATAATGATACCCCAGTCATTTTTGCGGCGTCTTTGAAAGTAGCAAATTTTGCAACTGTATTCCACATTACTGGATTTTCAAAGTTTTTGAATTTTATTGAAAGTTCCTTAAGACTTAATTTTAATTCAGGATATTTCTCAAGTGTCTCTTTTACTTTATTTTCTCCAAGTATTGGATTATTTTTAATTATTTCAATTGCATCTGTAGGACATACTCTTAAAGCTGTTTCACAATTTTCAAGTTCTTTTTCATTTTCTGGTTGTTTAAAAACTACTGCTTTATTATCTATTTTAAAATTATTACCTGCTACTCTTACGCAAGCTTTACAACTTATACATTTACTATTTACTTTATATTTATTCATTTAATTTATCTCCTATTTATCCCAATCAAGTAATGTTTGAGTACCTTCAAGATTTCTAATTTCTGTTACATCTTGACTTACTTCAATTACGCCTTTATATTCGTTTTTATTATTTCTTATTGCAAAATATTGAATTAAAATAAATTTTCCTTTTAAAGTTAACCAAAATTTTGCTGTATCTTTTTCACCGTTTTTAAAAGCTTCTAGAATTTTTTCTACTATATGAACACTTTCAGGTGGATGACAGTTTTTAACATCACGTCCAATTATTGCAGGTGAACGCGGGAAAAATCTTTCATCAGGTTTTGAGAAAAATCTAACTTTATTATTTTCATCAACCACTGTAATATCTAATGGAAGAGTATTTAAAGTAAGAAGTACTTGCTCAGCAGTAAGCATACCTGTATCTGTTTTTAAAAGATATTCATTAAAATCAGCAAGTAAATTTTCTTCATTAGCTTCTTCAGGTTTTTTTGGTGTATCTATAAATGCAAATTCATATTCAAAACTTTGAAGATGCATTTTTTCAAAATCTTTTTCATTTATTACTTCTGATGCAACTGGATATACTATTAAATTTTCCTTTTGAATTAAACCAAATAAAAGGAAGAAAGCTTCTCCAATTTCAATTTGAAGTTTCTTTTCATCAATATTTGTTTCTTCAAGCATTTTAATAATTATTTTTAATTTTTTACGTGCATCGTCGTGAAGAGACCACATAACATTTAAAGCGTGGTATCTTTCAAGTTTGTTTTCTAAATATGGGAAAAGTATATTTTCTTTTTTTACATAGTGACTTTCAATTTTAGTTAATTCTTTAAAAGAAACTAGTAATTCATTTTTACTACTTTTAAGATTTCCTTTTTTTAAAATAACTTTGATATCGTTAAGTTTTTTTGAAAATGCTTCATTTTCTTTAATAAGATAGTACAAAAAAGTATTTTCTTTTGGTTTATCCCATTTGTAATCACTAAGTTTTTTAAAAAAAACATTGATTACTTTATCAACTTCCCCTTTAATTTTTGTAACTGATACATCCGCTTCAATTTGCATATCTTCAAGCTTTAACATATCATTTGGAGTTACATGGTTAATAGCATCCTGATATTCTTTTATCAGTTCAACTCCCTTTCCTCCATGCATCATTTTATTAGAAAATTCTAATAAATCTTTTACTCTTTTTTCACTAGTTAAATATTCTGACATAGCGCCACCTTTCTAATCACTAATTATAGATAATGATTCTCAATTTCAAACTACCACTATATTATTTACCCATTTGGCTGAAAAGTCAAACATTTATAAAAAAAAATTGTATTTTGTGATATAATTCAAGGGTATAGATTTCATTAATGAAAGGCATTAATGAATTTGTGAACACCTCTAGATAAATAATATTTATATGTGGAGTGGTTCACAAGTATAGATTTGTGAATGATGGAGGGAAGAAGTGATTGAAAGTTTTGAAAAAGTAATTGGTTATGTTTTTAATAATAAGAAGCTTATAACTGAAGCTTTAACTCATAGTTCTTATGCAAATGAGAATAAAAGCAAAGGGGTTCAATTTAATGAAAGGATGGAGTTTCTAGGAGATTCTGTTTTAAGCCTTGTTGTAAGCGAATATATTTTTAAAAGATTGCAAAAGTTACCGGAAGGTGAATTAACTAAAATAAGAGCAAGGATAGTGTGTGAAACTTCTTTAGCTGCTGTAGCTAATGAGATTGAACTTGGAAATCATATTAGGCTTGGTCGTGGAGAAGAATTAACAGGTGGCAGAAAAAGATCTTCAATATTAGCTGATGGTTTTGAAGCTGTTCTAGCTGCAATATTTCTTGATAGTGATTTTGAAACTATAAAAGAATTTATACTTAGAATAATGAAAGATAAAATTGATGAAGGTGTAAATGGTGAAATTTTAATTGATTATAAAACAAAATTACAAGAAATAGTACAATCAAAAACAAAAAATAAATTATCATATGATATATATAATGAAGAGGGGCCGGATCATAATAAAACTTTTTTTGTTGAAGTTAAATTAAAAGATTTAGTTTTAGGAAAAGGAAAAGGTAGTAATAAAAAAGAAGCTGAACAAAAAGCAGCAAAAGAAGCCATAAAGGAAGCTAAATTCTAATGAGTAATAATAGATTTATAATACCTGTATTTGTACCTCATAGAGGATGCCCAAACGATTGTGTTTTTTGTAATCAACGAAAGATAACAGGACAAAAGAATGTTTATGATTATAGTCAAATTGATGAAGAAATAATGAAAGCGGTAAAAACTATTGATTTTACTAAAAGCCCAGATGTTGAGATTGCTTTTTATGGAGGAACTTTCACTGCGATTGATGTTGAAAGTCAGGAAACATTTTTGAAAATTGCAAGTAAATATGTTAATAATTATAAAATAAGTGGAATACGCCTTTCAACAAGACCTGATGCAATTGATGAAAACGTTTTAAAACGACTTAAAAAATATGGTGTTAAAACTATAGAGCTTGGTGTCCAAAGTTTGAATGAAGATGTTCTTTTAAAATCAAATAGAGGTCATAATAGTGAAATTGTATATGAAAGTGCAAAACTCATTAAAGAGTATGGTTTTATTCTTGGAATTCAGTTAATGATTGGACTTCCAGGTGACAATTTAGAAATTAATATGCGAACTGTGAATGAAGTCGTTAAAATAAAACCTGATATTGCGAGGATTTATCCAACTTTAGTTATTAAGGATACCGAGCTTGCAAGAATGTATGAAAAAAATCTTTATAAACCTTTAAATGTAATGGAAGCAGTTGAAATTTCAAAAGAAATGTATAAAGTATTATTTTTAAATAATATTAATGTAATAAGGATAGGACTTCAACCTACTGAAAATATTCTAGAAGGTGAAGATGTAGTTGCAGGACCTTTTCATTCAGCATTTAGAGAATTAGTAGTTAGTTCATATATTTTTGATCTTATAAAGGAAAATATAGAGAATGAAAGTTTTGATGAGATTGAATTTGAAATAAATAATAAGGATGTTTCATATCTCATAGGCAATAAAGGAATTAATAAAAAACTTATTAAAGATGAATTAAATGTTAAAAAAATGAAAATAAAAATAAATAATGATATTGATAGGGGTATCTTTTTTATTAATAGTGGTACTTTTAATAAAAAAATAAAATTTAGTATTTAGAGGTGTTGACTTGTATTTAAAAAAGGTAGAAATGAAAGGATTTAAATCCTTTGCAGATAAAACGGAAATAAATTTTGAAAGTGGAATTTCATGTATTATAGGACCTAATGGCAGTGGTAAATCTAATATTACTGATGCATTAAGATGGGTGCTTGGCGAACAAAAAGTTTCGCTTCTAAGAGGAACAAATATGAAAGATGTAATATTTAAAGGAACAGAGCATAGAAAACCTTTAGGTAGAGCTGAAATAAGTTTGTATTTTGATAATAAAAATAAATTTTTTAGCCTTGATTATGATGAAGTGAAAATCACGAGGCGTCTTTTTATGTCTGGAGAAAGTGAATATTTAATAAATGATACTAAAATAAGATTAAAAGATGTTAGAGAATTAATAATGGATACAGGCATAGGTACAGAGGGATATTCTATTATTGGTCAGGGTAAAATTAATACAATGATTACTGCTAATAAAGATGACATTAGATTGATTTTTGAAGAAGCATCGGGAATTACAAAATTTAAAACAAGAAAAAAAGAATCTCAAAGAAAATTAGAAAGAACAACAATAAATCTTGACAGAATTGAAGATATTGTTTTTGAACTTGAAAAAAGGATTGAACCTTTAAGAAAAGAAAGTGAAAAAGCGATTGAATATAAGGAAAATTATGAGACTTTAAAGAATATTGAGCTTTCGACATATTCAAAGAAATTAAATAACTCGAGTAATATTGAAAAATTATATAATAAAAAGATTACTGATTTATATATTTTAAAAGACCATAAAACTAATTATGTCAATTCTATTAAAAAAAACATTGAGAAATTGAAAGAAGATATTAATAGTAAATCTAATGAATATAAAAATAAGGAAAGAAATTATTATGATTTTAATGAAAAAATTTCTTCAGCGGTAAATAATTTAAATATAAACAAGGAAAGAATTGAAAATACGAACAAAAATATAATTGAAATTGATATTGAATTAAAAATTCTTAAAAAGAAGATTGAAAATCTTAAAAAGATTGAAAATGAATTTAAAAATAAAGAGAAAAATGTTGTTAAAGAAATTAATGAAAAGAATAAAATACTTACAGAAGAAATTCAAAAATTACAAAATAATATTGAAATAGCTGATAAAAAAATAAGTGAGAATTTTAAAGTAAATAAGGAATTATTAGAATTTGACAAACAGAAGGAAAGAAATTTTTCGACTATTGAATCAAGAAAAGAAAATATTATTCAAATAAAAGCTTTGATTAATGATTATGAAACAGAAATGGAAATTATTTCAGATGGAAATATTATTAATGTTAATGATAGAGATAAAATTAGTAAAGAGCTTAATGATTTAAGTAATAAAGAAATTAAAGAAACTAATATTAAAAATGAAATTTTAAAGAATTTGCGTGATTCACAAATTGAATCTGAGAATTTAAACAAGAATTATTTTGAGATTAAAGAGAATTTAAATAAATTAGTTGCTGAGCATAAGCTTTTAAAAACATATGAAGAAAATTTTGTTGGATATTTCCATCCTGTTAAAGAATTAATGACAAGCATTAAAAACACTGATTTAAATAACGGTGTTCATGGAGTTGTTGGTTCATTAATTAATATGAAAAAAGAGTATGAAGTTGCGATTGAAATTACACTTGGAAGTGCAATGCAAAATATTGTGTGTGATGATGCAGGTGTAGCAAAAAAACTTATAAATCATCTTAAAAAAAATAAATTTGGTAGAGTTTCATTTCTTCCGCTTTCAAGTCTTTTTGAAAGAAAAGATGATGAAAAAGTAATGACGAAAGTAAAGGGATTTGAAAACTTTATTGGTAAAGCAGATAGAATAATTACATGTGATAAGCAATATAAAAGTTTATTTAACCATTTACTTGGTAATGTTCTTGTTGTAAAAGATTATGACACAGCTAGAGAAATTTTGAAAATTAAAAATATCAGATATAAAATTGTAACTCTTGAAGGTGAAATTCTTATTCCAGGTGGTAGAATTACTGGTGGATCTTATACTTCTAAATCAAAAGGTTTAATAGGGAGAAAAAGAAAAATTGAAAATATTGCTATAGAGATTGAAGAAAAAACTGAATTAAAAGAAGATCTTGAAATTAAAATTAACGAATTAAATAAAGAGATAGGTAGCAAAAAAGAGAGTTTAGTGATTATTGATGAAAATTTAAGTAAACTTAAAAATAGTGGCTTTGAATTAAAATCAAAATTAAATTATTTTAATGAAAAATTAAATGATTTTAATAAAAAAATCGATAAATTAGAAAAAACTAAATCAGACTCTTTTAATAAAATTGATTTAATTAATGAAAATATTGAATCTTTAAAAAGTAATAATTTAGAAATTGAAATGAAAATTAGTGAGTTAAACAATATTCTTAAAGAAAATAATATTGTGGATGAATTAAATGTAGAAATTGAATTGAATAAATCTAGAATATCAGATATAAAAGTGGAAATTGCATCTCTTAATGAAAAACTTAATAATTATAAATATAATGAAAATAATAGTAAAATCGAAATTGATGAAATAGAGAGCAGTATTTCTTTAAAAGAAGATTTATTTAAAAAGTTTAGTGAAAGTATCGAAAAACAAAATGAATTAAGTGAGAAATTAGAAATCAATATAGAAAATCTTAAATTAAATAAAGTAAATTTAAAAAAAACATTAGAATTTTTTGAAAAAAGTATTATAAAGGAAGAAGAAAAGTTTAGAATTATAGAATTACAAAAAGAAGAAATAAATGGAAAATTAAAAACAATAAATGAAAAGCTTTTAAGTTATCAATTGGAAAAAGCAAAAATTGATATATCAATTAAAAATATTAAAGAAGATTTGTGGCAAAAATATGAAATTAGTTATTTAGAAATATTGGAATATGATTATGATGATAATCTGGTAATTGATTCTGATAAGAAATTAAATCAACTTAGAAGAAAAATTAAGAAAATTGGAAATGTTAATTTAAGTTCAATTGAAGAATATAGTGAAGTTAAAGAAAGATATGAATATTTAAATAAACAACAAAATGATTTGAATGAAGCCAAGAGATCTCTTGATAAAATTATTAAAGATATGGATAAAAAAATGAAAAAGCAATTCATGTCAGAATTAGTATCGATTAAAGAAAATTTCAAAGAAGTATTTAAAGTGTTATTTAATGGTGGAGAAGCAGATGTTATAATTGATGATCCAAATGATGTTTTAGAAAGCGAAATAAAAATAATGGCACAACCACCTGGTAAAAAACTTCAAGGACTTGATTTATTATCTGGTGGTGAAAAAGCTTTAACTGCGATTTCTTTATTATTTGCAATTTTGAAAAATAAACCAACACCATTTTGTGTGCTAGATGAGATTGAAGCAGCACTTGATGATGTAAATGTATTTAGATTTGCTGACTATTTAAAAAGCGTTGCTAATAGTTCGCAATTTATTATAATTACTCATAGAAAAGGGACTATGGAAATTGCAGATTCACTTTATGGAGTAACAATGGAGGAAAAAGGAATTTCAAAAATAGTTTCATTGAAATTAGAAAATATTGAAAAGGAAATGGTGTAATAAATGTTTAAAAAAATATTTGGTAATAATAAGGAAACAGTGGAAAATGAAGAAATAGTAGAAGAAATAGAAGCTGAAGAGCCTATAGAAGAAATAATTGAAGAAGTTATTGGAGAACCAGAAATTAAAAAAGAATCTTTTTTTCAAAGATTATCAAGTGGTCTTAGTAAGACTAAAAAAGGAATTACAGATAAAATTGATAATTTAATAAATAATTATGGAGAAATTGATGATGATTTATTTGAAGAACTAGAAGAAATACTTATTATGGCTGATGTTGGTATGAAAACAACTATGGATATTATTGATAAGCTTAGAGATAGACTTGTAGAAAAGAAAATCAAAGAATCAAAAGAAATTAAAGGGACTTTAAAAGAAGTAATTTCTGAAATTTTAAAAGAAAACAATAATCATGAATTAATTTCATCAACACCTACTGTAATGCTTGTTATTGGTGTTAATGGAGTTGGTAAAACAACAACAATAGGCAAAATAGCTTATAAATTAAAATTTCATGATAAAAAGAGCGTTTTATTAGCTGCTGGAGATACTTTTAGAGCTGCTGCAAATGAGCAATTAATTGAATGGGGTAAAAGAAGTGATATTAATGTAATTTCGCAAGGTGAAGGATCTGATGCTGCAGCAGTAATATTTGATGCTATTCAATCAGCAAAAGCAAAAAAAGTTGATGTTTTATTATGTGATACAGCTGGTAGACTTCACAATAAAAAGAATTTAATGAATGAATTAAATAAAATTTTTAAAATTATTGATAGAGAATATGCTGAAGCTAATAAAGAGGTACTTCTTGTTTTAGATGCTACAACAGGGCAAAATGCAATTAGCCAAGCAAAGCTTTTTAGCGAAGTTGCTGATATTACAGGTCTTGTATTAACAAAACTTGATGGGACTGCGAAAGGCGGAGTGATTTTGCCTATTAATCATGAATTAAATATACCAGTAAAATTAATTGGTGTTGGTGAAGGAATTGAAGATTTACAAGTATTTAATCCTGAAAAATTTGCTGATGCCTTATTCAAATAAGTGTAAAGCAAAAAAGCTTGACACACTTCTGTTGATGAGTTATAATATGTATTCGTGAGGGGTTGTTATGATTAACGAAAAATATTATTTAATAATGCTATTTGATTTTTATGGGAATTTATTAACAGACAATCAAAAAGATATTTTGGATATGTATTGTAATTATGATTTATCTTTAGGTGAAATATCTGATTCTAAAAATATTTCAAGGCAAGCGGTATATGACTCTGTTAAAAGAAGCGAAACTAAATTGAAAAATTTTGAAACAAAATTAAAGCTTGTAGAAAAATTTGGTGTTATTAGAGATTCATTAAATGAATTTAGCAATTTGTTTTTAAAAATTGAAGATAATGTTAAAGATGAAATTGTAAAAAAAGATATTGAAGATTTAAAAAATATGGTAAATGAAATTGTAAATATATATTGAATTGAGGTTTTAAAATGCTGGATAATTTATCTGAAAAACTCCAAGAGACCTTTAAAAAATTAAAAGGTCGAGGAAAGCTAAATGAAAAAGATGTAAATGCAGCGATGCGAGAAGTTAAGCTTGCTTTATTAGAAGCTGATGTAAACTTTAAAATTGTAAAAGAGTTTATAAAAGTAGTAAAAGATAGATCGATTGGTGTTGAAGTTCTTGAAAGTTTATCACCTGGACAACAAGTAATTAAAATCGTTAATGAAGAATTAACTGCTTTAATGGGTGAAACTGTTAGTAAAATTGAGTATTCTTCAAGTACTCCATCTATTATAATGATGGTAGGATTGCAAGGTGCTGGTAAAACAACTACTACTGGCAAAATTTCAAGACTTTTAAAAGAAAAGGATCATAAAAAACCATTATTGGTTGCATGTGATGTATATCGTCCAGCAGCTATAAAACAGTTGAAAATTGTAGGAGAGCAGCTAGATATTCCTGTGTTTTCAATGGGTGATAAAGTTGATCCAGTAAATATTGCAAAAGCTTCAGTTGAATATGCAAAGAAAAATCAAATGGATTTAGTTATTCTTGATACTGCAGGAAGACTTCATATCGACGAAACGTTAATGGATGAACTTGTAAATATTAAAAGAGAAGTTGAACCAAAAGAAATTTTATTAGTTGTTGATTCAATGACTGGTCAAGATGCTGTAAATGTTGCTAAAAATTTCGATGAAAAACTTGAAATTACAGGTGTTGTGTTAACAAAACTTGATGGTGATACTAGAGGTGGTGCGGCACTTTCAGTAAGAAAAGTTACTGGAAAACCAATTAAGCTTATTGGTGTTGGTGAGAAACTTGATCAAATAGAAGAATTTTATCCGGATAGAATGGCATCAAGAATTCTTGGAATGGGTGATGTATTAACTTTAATTGAAAAAGCTCAAAAAGCTTTTGACGAAGATAAAGCAATGGAGTTACAAAAGAAAATTAAAAATAAACAATTTGATTTTGAAGATTTTCTGGATCAAATGGAGCAAATGAGAAATATGGGCTCTATGAGTGATATTTTAAAAATGATTCCTGGAATGAATAGTAAAGCTTTAAAAGGCGTTAATGTTGATGAAAAAGAACTTGATAAAATCCAGGCTATAATTAGAAGTATGACACCTGCTGAAAGAAAGAATGATAAATTAATAAATGGAAGCAGGAAAAAAAGAATTGCAGCAGGAAGTGGTACAACTGCGAGAGATGTAAATAAACTTTTAAAGCAATTTAAAGAAAGTAAAAAAATGATGCAACAAATGTCTAATATGAAGGGCATGGGAAAAATGTTTTCTGGCGGTGGAATGAACTTACCGTTTTAAATAAAAAATTATAAAATATAGGAGGAAAGATAATGGTTAAAATTAGATTTAGAAGAATGGGTGCAAAGAAAAGACCTTTTTACAGAATAGTAGTTGGAGATTCTAGACGTCATCCAAGTAAAGGTGACTTTATTGAAGAAGTAGGATACTATAATCCATTAAGAAAAGAAGAAGTGAAAATTGACAAAGAAAAAGTAGAAAAATGGATTGCCAATGGTGCGCAACCAACTGATAGTGTTAAAGAATTATTTAAAAAACACGGAATACTTTAATACTAATACGGAGGTGCGAAGTGAAGACTTTAATTGAATTAATTGCTAAAGAATTGGTTGATAATCCAGAGCAAGTGGAAGTTCAAGAAATTGTAGAAAATGGATTAGTTAAGATTCACTTGCAGGTTGCCGACCAAGATATGGGTAAAGTTATTGGGAAGCAAGGTAAAATTGCAAAAGCAATAAGAACAGTTGCAAAAGCAGCTGCTACAAAGAAAAATCAAAAAGTAGTTATAGAAATTACTCAGTAATTATTAAGAATTCTCTTTTTGAGGATTCTTTTTTTTGGAGGTGATTCTGTGGAAAAAAAATTTTTTATAGGACAAATTGTAAGTACTCAGGGTTTAAAAGGTGAACTTAGAATTTCGCTATATGAAGGTTATAATGAAAATTTTAAAAATTTTAATTTTTTCTATATTGAAAATAAAAAATTTGAAATAGAAAAATTTAGATTTAAGAAAAATTTATTGATTTTAAAACTTAGTGAGATTGACGATATCAATATTGCGGAAGAATTTATTGGGAAAAAACTTTATCTCTATAAAGATGATATAAAACTTGAGAATAATGAATTTTTAATAGATGAAATTATTGGGTTTACAGCGATTTTTAATGATGAAGAAATCGGAGAGATAATTGATGTCGATACTGTTAAATCGTCTCAAGGGGTTTTTGTAATTAAAAATAGTGAAAAAACATTCATGGTTCCATTACATAATAATTTTATTGAAAAAGGCAGTAGAAAAAGAAAACAAATTATATTTAAAAATATAGAAGGATTTATTGATGAATTTTAAAGTGTTGACACTTTTTCCGGAAATGTTTGATAATTTTTTAAAAGCAAGTGTTATTGGTAAGGCGATAGAAAATAAACTTATAAATGTTGAACTTATTAATATTAGAGATTTTTCTGAAAACAAACATAAAAGTGTTGATGATACGTCTTATGGCGGCGGACCAGGAATGGTTATGACACCGCAACCTCTAAAAGATTCTATTGAATTTATTAAAAAAAATAATTCTAAAGTTATATTTCTTAGTCCAAAAGGTGAAAAGCTTACTCAAAAAAAAGTTAATTCTTTAGTTTTAGAAGAAGATTTAATTTTATTATGTGGTCACTATGAAGGAATTGATCAAAGAATAATTGATAAATATGTTGATGAAGAAATTTCTATTGGAGATTATGTATTAACAGGTGGTGAAATCGGAGCAATGGTATTAATTGACTCTATAGGCAGACTTGTAAAAGATGTTATTGGAGATGAAAATTCATTTAAGGAAGATAGTCATTATAATGGGCTTCTTGATTATCCGCATTATACTAAACCGCAAATATTTGATGAAACAAAAGTTCCTGATGTACTAATTAGTGGAAACCATAAAAAAATTAATGAGTGGAGAGAAAATCAATCAATTCTACAAACTTATAAAAAAAGACCTGATATGATAAAAAAAATTTTAAATGATTCTTCAACTGAAAAAAATTTTTCTGAGAAGATAAAAAAAGTAATTAAAAATAATTTGTAATTTATGTTAAGTGATGGTATAATTGCAATGTTGTTTATGCGGTCCACTGAATGAATTGATCATCAAGAACGCGTAATTGAAGGAGGAAATATTATGTTAAACCAAAACATCCTTATGGAATTAGGAAAAGAAAACATGAAGAGTGATATCCCAGCATTTATTCCTGGAGATACAGTTGAAGTTGGTATCCTAATTAAAGAGGGAAAAAGAGAAAGAATTCAAATCTTTAAAGGCGTAGTTATGAAAAGACAAAATGGTGGAATTAGCGAAACTTTCACTGTTAGAAAAATTTCAAATGGAATAGGTGTTGAAAAAACATTACCATTACATTCACCAAAAATTACTGAAATTAAAGTAATTAAGAGAGGTAAAGTAAGAAGAGCTAATCTTAGTTATCTTAAAGGTAGAGTTGGAAAAGCTGCTAAAATTAAAGAAAGAAAAGCGAAATAATTTATTAAGAGGACTGAATTCAGTCCTCTTATTTATTATGTATAAAAATTTATTATATATGGAGGTAGACATGAAAGATATAAGTGGAATTTCCGTTAAAGAATTAAAAAAAATAATTGATTCATTATCTTTAGATGAAAAATTAAACTATATTGAAATTTTAGAATTAGATAATAGAAAATCAGTAATTAAAATAAAAGAAAGTATAATAAAAGAAAAAGAAAAAGAGATAAAAGAAATAAATAGAATTAATAATCTTTGGAGTTTTGAAAAAGATATTAGTAATGGAGAAATCTATATTGCTGGAATTGATGAAGTAGGAAGAGGACCACTTGCAGGACCTGTAGTAACTGCTGCAGTAATTCTAAAGAAAAATGACATTTTTAAAGGGATTAATGACTCGAAAAAAGTAAATAAAGAAAATAGAGAAAGGCTTTACAATGAAATAATTGAAAAAGCGCTTGCGGTTGGTATTTCAATAGTAAATGAAAAAATTATTGATGAAATAAATATTCTTGAAGCAACAAAAGTATCTATGAAGGAATCAATTGAGAAATTGAAAATAAAACCTGAATTATTATTAATTGATGCATTAGAGTTGGACGATATAAATATTAAGCAAATAGGAATTATTAAAGGTGATACTAAATCAATTTCAATTGCCGCAGCATCAATAGTTGCAAAAGTTACAAGGGATAGAATAATGTATAAATATAATGAAAAATATCCTGAATATGGATTTTTAACGAATGTTGGTTATGGAACCAAGGAACATATAGAAGCAATTAAAAAATATGGTTATACTGAAATACACAGAAAAACTTTTATTAAAAACTTTATTAATGACTAATTTTGAAAGGTGATTTTATGAGGATATCAGAAAATCAAATATTTAATGAAATAAAAAGTTTGAAAAATATAAAACTTAATAATGTTAAAATTGGGGAAATTGTTAATGCAAAAATTATTGAAGTTAGTGATGGTAAAATCATTGCTGAAATTAAAGGAAAACTTGTATTATTAAATAATTTATTGGAATTTAATTTAAATGAAGGTCAAACTGTTGAGCTAGAAATAATTAATAAAGAAGATGGGAAAGTATTTGCAAAACCAACTTCTGTTGATGGTGAATTTAATAAAACGCTAGATTATGAAATGATAAAAACTGAACTTAAATCACTTGGTTTAGAAACAACTGATAAAAATATTAAAATACTTGATTTTTTAAAAGAAGAAAATATAAGTTACAGTAAAAATGAAATAAATGAATTATTAAAAAATGTTAAGTATATTGAAAAGTTGATTGATCATATCGAAAAAGGTGAAGTTGATATAAAAAAAATTGATATTGATAATGATTTAAGGAAAGAACTTATTAAAGTTATTACTAATAAAGAATCAAAAGATACTCAAATTCAATTGAAAAGTAATTTAAAGGAAAATACTTTAGATCTTTTAAAAGTGCTTTTAAAAACAACTGATGAAAATATAAAAAATATTGGAAATGAAGTTAAAAGCGAAGCTAAAGACCAAACTAAAATAGTAGATGAAACAGTTAAATTGAATGTTAATAGTGAAACAGAATTAAAAAGCTCTCTTATATCAGAGCTTAAAAACGTAGATCTTGAAAATATAATGCTACTTATTAAAGAAAAATTTGGAATTAATATTTCAAAACTTTTACTTACTAAAAATTTTTTAGAAGATGGAAAATCAATTGCCAAAAGTCTTGATAAAATCATTAATATTTTTAATAATAGTGAAGTGAAATTATCTTCAAATGATATTAAATCAATAATAAATAAAATGTTTGTTTCAGATTCTAAGGAATTAGAAAATATAATAAAAGAATTAACTGATAAATTTTCAATAAACGGCTCTAATTTTAAAGAGGAAATAAATAATATAAAAGAAGAAGTTTTATTTATTAATAAAGCTAATGAATTTAATAGTGAATTAAATGATAAAATTAATTATTTGCAATTTACTCTAATGGAAAATGAGAATTTACGAAATGCAGAAGTGTTTGTAAAAAAAAGATTAAGTAGTAATAAAAATGGAAAGTTTAAGATTTATTTGTCTTTAGATACTAAAAAATATGATACTGTAAAAAGTATAGTTGAACTTGAAAAAAACAATTTAGAAATTACATTTATTACTGTTGATGATAATGTGAAAGAAATATTTCAAAGCAAAGTAGATGAATTAAAAAAAATTATTTCTAAAATGAAGTTTAGTAATGTAACTATTAAATTTAGATTGAAAAATGATAATAATAAAAAAATTGAAATATTACTTGATGAAGTTTCTAATAGGATAGATATGAAGGTGTAAATATGAATAAAGAAATAATTGCAAATGCATTAAAATATGAAGAGGATAACGGTGCACCAAAAGTTGTTGCTAAAGGTCGAGGGCATATTGCTAAAAAAATAATAGAAACTGCAAAAGAAAATAATATAGCTGTTTATAAAGATGAAAAACTTGCGAAACAATTAGAAAATTTAAATCTTGGTCAAGTAATACCTTCAGAACTTTATGAAGTAGTAGCAGAAATTTTAATATATATTGCAAAGATAGATTCATAATATTTGATTTTAAAAGGAGAATAAACAAAAAGTATAAAATAAAATAATAAATTCAGATTAAGAGTTGCTATAAAAAAGCAATTCTTTTTTTATATAATAAGTGATATGATTTAACGTTATTTTTTATAGTAGATGGATAAAACAGTAACAAAATATTGGATTATCTAAAGAAAAAGACAAGCAAATAGATAGTTAGAATGCAGTCAGTTAATAATAAAAAATACATAATTTAAGTATTGCTAAAATATATAAAATTTCTTGTACTATGATAATCAAAATGGTAAAATTTACTTAGTAAATTCTGTAAATAATAATATTAAACAGAATGTTAAAATGATTATTATAGAAATATGTGGAGTAATAGTAACGAAATTAGATTATTGAAGTTCAATGTGTGGAAAGGTAAACATTTCATTTGTTATTAAAAGGAGTAATTTAATGAATCTTAAGAGAATTGTAATGTTGGCTTTTGTAGTTGTTATTGTTGTGTATATATTGTTAGAATTACCTACTGATTTAAATGTAAGTTATTCAGCGATGCAGATTAGACTCGGTAATTCTGAATATAATGAGTCGATTAATGTTGTGCTTGATGGAGAAATTCGGAAGGATATTTTTTTTCATAAGTCATTTGTAGGCACTTTGAGTTTTGATGGAAGAAATGTTCTTGCCGACTATGATGATGTCGATGAAATCATAATTGATTTGACAGAGCAGGAATCTATTTTAGGCAGTGACTTAATGATATCTCAGTTTGGTACACCCATTACTAGGATTGATTGGTCATGGATTGGTAACGTGAAATTTTCTAAAAATATGAAGAGTTTTGTTATAACTCTTGCTGAAGATGGGGGCTGGACTGAAGAGAATGGGTTGATTATTGTAGGACCGGCATCTACCTGTAATGAGGCACTAAGCGTATTTGACACAATGATGGTTGATTATTAAATAATATGCGAAGAGACTGAGGTAATATTAAATATAAAGCTGCGCGACGTTAGTGCGCCAAGAAGTTTATTATCACTGGTAAGATGAAAGTTCTTAAATTGAGTCATGGGCGGCGAGAAATCGCCGGCTCTATGGTGACTGGTAAATAAGTTCTAGAAATCTATATAAGAAAGGAATTAAAATGAATATTAAACTTCAAAGTGATGAAAAAGTGATGAAATCTGGTTTTGCAAATCATTTTAAAGGAATAGAAAGTGTTGGTGGTAAACTAGTTCTTACTAATAAAAGACTTTATTTCAAATCCCATAAATTAAATTTTCAGAATCACGAGCTTTCATTGGAACTGAAAGATATTAAAGAACATGTAAAAGTTAATACTTTGTCTATAGTTCCAAATGGACTAAAAATAATTCTTAAATCAGGAGAGGAAGAGAGATTTGTTTTGAATAGAAGAAACGACTGGATTAAATTTTTAAATAGTTTATTATAGAAACTTGTTTGGTGTAAAAGGACTTATTATATCTCATAGCAGTGAATATATGCGTCGTTTTGTACGTTCTTCGATACATTTTAGAGCTTGGAACATAATTCCACCACAAAAGCCAAATTAATTTCGTGCATTCTTAGGTCGAATAACTCGTAATCTTTCTATTGATTGTTATAATAAAAAGAAATATGCTAAAAAGCGTATCGTAAATGAATTTTCTATTTTATTTTCAGAGCTTGACGAGTGTATACCATCTATTTCAAATACTGAAAAAGAATTTGAAGATAAAGAAATTGCCAAGATAATCAGTCAATATTTGCATGAGCAATTTGAAGAAAAACAACTTTTTTTCACGCGAAGGTACTGGTTTAGCGATAGCATTAAACAAATAGCGAAGCGATATAATTGCAGTGAAAGCAAAGTAAAGTCTTTGTTGTTTCATACAAAAAAATATTAAAAAAATATTAAAAGAATATTTGGAAAAGGATGGTATAGAGATATGAAAAAAGAAAGATTTTTTCGAATTTCAGGTGAGGTAGATGAAGATTTAATTGATAAAGCAGAAGATAATAAAGGTACAGTTTCTCCGAAAATTAATCTTAAGCGATGGGCAGCTATTGCTGCTTGTGCAGTTTTAGTTATTATAATTGGTTTTATTATGACACAAAACAACAATACTATACTACCTAATGATGATGAATTACCGCTACTATCTTTGGATATAGATGGATCTATTGGTGGTGGAATGGGATTTGAAGGTTATATGGCTTACGATATTTCTGAATTAAAAAATGAAAATCCTTGGACAGAAGAAAGCAAAATTTCTCATTTGCCTGTATTTAAAAATACAATGATTTATGAGGGAGCCAGATACGCTTCTAATCCTGATATTAAAGCTATGGAAAAAATATTGACAGAGGTTGCAGGTAGACTAGGAATGGATGTAACCAATTTAGAAATTACAAATGATTACCCTGATGAAGAAACTATCAAAATGGTAACAGAAAAATACGCAGCAATTGGAAGGAAAGTTCCTGCAGAATTTTTCGGTATTGGGTGTGTTTTAGCGGAAGATAAGGGAATTAAATTTAAAGTAGACGCCCGATTGGTGACAACTATAATGTTTGAGCCTTCCGTTTCTCTACCTGAAGAATACAACTTTACCCACTGCTCATCTTACAATGATAAATACAAGGTTGCAGAATATTTTCAAGAGGAATACAAAGATTTTTTGAATATGAAAAATTCAAAGATAAACATTACGGGCGGAGATTACTCTTACGATTCCAATCAAGCATTTCACATCGAGTTTTTTGATAACAGTGGTGATATTGTTGATAGAATTATCAATTATAATTTTAATTATGTGACTTTTTGTTGCAATGATGAAAGAAGTTTGTTTATTTCACGGGTCTATAAATCTGATTTATCGAAAAAAATTGGAGATTATCCCATAATTACACCTCAAAAGGCAAATGAACTTTTGATAAACGGAAATTATATAACAACCGTACCAGAGAATTTCCCTGGAAAGAAATTTATAAGAAAAACGGAACTTGTTTATCGTACGGGTGGTACAGAAAAATTGTACCTTCCTTATTACCGCATTTATGTGGAAATGCCGACAATGAAACTGGAAAACGGAATTAATACCTATGGAGCATATTATGTTCCTGCTGTTGAGGAAAAGTATATTACAAATATGCCTTTATGGAAGGGTTCTTTTAATAATTAAACATATTCCTGTTATCAATATAATGTGTAGTGCTAAAGAGACTGACTTATCTGTCGAAGGATATGGATTCACATTGAAGCTGAAGTGGAATCCCAGAGCGGTTACAGAAGTTCCGACTGGAGACAATGAGGTTGTTTTATTAAAGAAGTATAATGATGAATCAAAATACTACATCATTTTTATTGGAGATATGAAGTAATTCTTAGCTTCTAAATATCACGTTAGTTAACAGCGAATGGCATACATGGGTAGTCATCGGAAGGATGTCACATGTCTTCTATTCACGAGATTTAGGATGGAAAAAAATTTTTGCTAATTAGGAGGTTTTTATATGTTATTAGATATTTATCCGACACTATTTTTAGTGTTCATTATTTCAATTTTCGTAATAATAGGAATAATTGTATTCAAATTTTTAGGAAAAGTCACTGAACAATAGTTTTAAGTTTCCCCAAAATCAACTAGCTAATGGTGTATACTTCTCTATATTTGAACGTTTAAACATACTCAACTGCTGGTTTTTAACATATTTTACTTTAGGTAATAAATATTTAATTCCAGTTGTT
>Ga0256842_1000768_pt1 | contig 27880 bp, 26 predicted proteins | sample 4559240metaG_FD_185973 | JGI IMG/M metagenome (GOLD analysis project Ga0256842, IMG submission 185973) | Hydrothermal vent microbial communities from Guaymas Basin, Mexico - 4559-240 | ecosystem: Environmental > Aquatic > Marine > Hydrothermal vents | place: Mexico: Guaymas Basin | collected... | reverse complement strand
GCAAAACATCCCCATAAGAAGTAAAGAAGGAAAAAGGATAAGATCCCTTTTTATAGCACCAAAGGGCTATAGAATAATAAGTTTTGACTACTCACAGATTGAACTCAGGATTCTTGCACATTTAACCTGGGATGAAGATTTGATAAACTCCTTTAAAAATGATGAAGATATACATTTAAATACGGCCCAGAGACTTTTTGGATTTTCCGCCCTACAAAATCCATCAGAATATAGAAGAAGGGCAAAGGCTATAAACTATGGAATTATATATGGATTGAGTGAATTTGGACTCGCAAGGGATTTAAAAATCAGCAAAAAAGACGCCAAAAAAATAATCGATGCATACTTTGAGAAATTTTCCCGGGTTAGGGAATGGATTGAAAAAAACTGGAAAGAGGCTGAAGAAAGGGGATATGTAAAAACCCTTTTTGGAAGAAAAAGACCAATACCTCAACTTAAAAGTTCCAATAAAAACATAAAAAAATTGGGGATCAGACTCGCCACAAATACTCCAATTCAGGGTACTGCTGCAGATATAATAAAAATGGCAATGATTGAGGTCTATAAACTGGTAAAAAAATGTGAAAACTGGAAAATTATTCTTCAAATACATGATGAATTACTACTTGAAGTTCCTGAAGGTGAAGTAAAAAAGTGCATCAACGAAGTTAAAGAAAAAATGGAAAACATCGTAAAATTGGAAGTTCCCCTTAAAGTTGATGTTGGGAGTGGTAAAAATTGGCTGGAAGCAAAATAGAAATCATTCACAAACTTTCCCTTAAAAATCTCGAATTTGAAGAAGTTTTAAAGATTATCTCAAATTACACTACATCTCAACTCTCCTCACAAAAGATTCTCTCCCTGTACCCCACAAAAAATTACCTCACACTCAAAAACACCTATGAATTGATATCATCCTTAAAACTTTTCTATGAAAGCGGAAAGAATCTGGGAATAGGTGGAGCAAAATTTATTTCAGAAAAAAGTGAAGAAATAAATTTCAGGAAAAACTCACACCTAACACCCCAAGAATTAATTCAATTTTCCGAATTTTTCAAAAATGGGAAAAGGATTAAAAAAGAATTAAAAGAATTCTTAAAGGGGAAAAATTTTGAAGAATTAAAGAGGCTTGTTTCACAGATTCCAGATCTTATGGACATATCTAAAAAGATTGAAGAAAAAATCTCAAAAAATGGGGAGATAAGAGAAGATAAATTTCCACCCTTAAAAAATATAAGGCAGGAGATTCTGGAGTTAAAAGGTAAAATAAAAAACTCCTATGAAAAAATTTTATTAAATGCACAAAAGAACAACATCGCAGCAGATGGTTTTATTACAATCAGAAACAACAGATTTGTAATTCCCATAAAAGCAGGAGGATCCGGGAAAATAAGGGGAATTGTCCATGCAACATCCTCATCGGGTTCCACATTTTTTATAGAGCCGGAAAAACTCGTTCCCCTCAATAATAAATTACTCACACTTATTGAAAGGGAAAGGGAAATAATTGAAAAACTCCTAAAAGACTTAACAGACTTAATTAGAAACAGGCTTGAAGAGGTAAAATTACTTCTCGACATTTTAGTGAAACTTGATACCCATATGGCAATTGCCATCTATTCTTCAGAATATAAATGTACAGAGCCAGAGATCTCAAGAGATACCAATAAATTTTACCTTGAAGAAGGGAGACATCCCATTCTCGAATACCACCACAGAAAAAAAGGGAAAAAAGTTGTTCCCATTTCAATGGAACTGGGAGAAGATGGGAGATGTCTCATAATTTCTGGCCCAAATACTGGAGGAAAGACTGCCTCGCTTAAAACCGCCGGAATTTTATCCCTTATGGCACTCTCTGGAATTTTTGTTCCAGCAGAAGATTTTAAATTGCCCATGTTTAAAAGGATATTTGCATACATTGGTGACAATCAATCAATCGAAGATGACCTGAGCACATTTTCATCATATATTAATTTTATGAGGGAGATTTTAAAAGATATTTCGCGTCCATCACTCATCCTAATAGATGAAGCAGGTTCTACCACCTCTCATGAAGAGGGGGCAGCCCTTGTAATTGCAATGGTTGAAGAATTAATCCAGAGAGGAGCCTTTTTAATTTTAACCACCCATAACTCACATCTTAAGCATTTTGCAATAACCTCTCCAATATGTAAAAGTGCCTCTGTGGAATTTGACATGGAAACTTTAACCCCAAAGTACCGTTTAATTCCAGATAGCGCAGGGACAAGCAATGCAATTTTAATAGCTGAAAAATTGGGCTTACCCAAAAAAATCGTGGAGAGAGCAAATGCTATAAGGGAAGAATTTTCAGGAAAACCTGAAAAACTGTTAAAGAAGATAAATGATCTACTCCTTGAAAAGGAGATGGAACTCAAAGAGGTAAAAAAAATAAAAAATGAGGAAATAATTAAGAAAATAAAACTTGAAAGGGAAATTGAAGAGAAAAAAAGAAATTTAAGGGAAGAACTAAGCAAAAAACTGAAGGAATTTGAAAAAGATTTTGAAAGAGAAAGGGAAAAATTTTTCAAGAATATAAGTGAAGAAATAAAAAACGAAAAATTAAAACTTGCAAAAAGAAAAGGAGAAAAAATTTTTGAAAAATTTTTAGAGAAACTTGAAATTGAAAAAAATCCTGAAGAAGAACTGGCACCTTTTGATCCACAAAGGGCATATATTGGTATGCCACTTTATTCAAAGGATCTGAAAAAAGAGGGAAATTTAATAAAGGTCGAGAAAAAAATGGCTACTTTACAAATGGGAGATTTGAAGGTAAAACTGCCAATAAAAAATCTCCTTATGAAAAAGAGTAAAGAGGTATCTCAAGATAAAAGGGAGAACATGGAAATCGAAATACCCGAAAAGAAAAATTTCATAAGAGAAATTGATGTAAGGGGAGAAAGGGTACTGGACGCAATTGAAAAAATTGAAAAATTCCTGGATGACGCCCTCTTAAGGGGAGAGGAAAAAGTGGCAATAATCCATGGAATAGGCACAGGAGCCCTAAAAAAGGGAATAGAAAAATATTTAAAAGAGCAGCCATTTGTAAAGGGAATTCACCACCCCCCCCGGAGCGAAGGTGGTGAAGGAAAGACAATTGTCGAACTTTAAATTATATATTTATCCTGTCCACAACACCTAAGACACATGCATCAAAGGGAACATCCATTTTAAAGGGGAAGGCAGCCTCCTTTGAAGTAACATAAAAAACAAGTTCTCCAGCACCTGTTCCCACAACATCCGCTGCCACAAGGGGTTCACCAATATCTTCCCCCTTTTCATCAATGGGTTGAATTAGAAGCAATTTTTTCCCCTTCATGGAGGAATTTGAAACAGAAAGTACTACATTCCCAATAATTTTTGCCAGTTTCATTATCCGGTAACCACAACCTTTTCAAATCTTATGGCAATCTTAGAATTAATCTTTCTACCATCAGAGATTGCAGGAAGGGCAAGGGAACAATTTAAAGTCTTTATCAAATCCCTTTTCAATTCAGGGTTTTTAAGTTCCAGGATTCTGTCAATGTGGGCATCCCCATCCTTTGTAACTGTAACTATCAATTCAATTCTATCTATCTCTGAATCCTCAATATGTTTTTCCGCAAAGTTTTTCAAAGGTATGGAACTCAACCTGGGAATGTAGACATCATCCAAACTCAGGCCTTCCGGGGTAAACTGGTAGGTATTTTCAAGATATAATATATTATAGATCATTTTATTAATTTCTTCACTCCTACTATTAACAACATATCTTTGCCTCACAACATTCTCAAGTGCTACAGGTAAGGGAGATAAAAGAGAAAAAATAAAGAGAAAAATCACCACAGCCATGGGGAAACCAATTATCATATCCCTCAAATTCTCTCTGAATATACCGTTAAAAATATGAAAGCCTAAGGACTTAAAAATAGAAGAAATGGGCTTTATACGTCTGAACCTTGTCTTACTGAGAACCACATAGTCAAGCCCTTCATCGGGAAAAGGAACATTAACCGCCCTTACACCCTTTTTCACACCCCTTAAATCCCTCAAATATAATTGACACAACTCACAGGTTGCAAGGTGTCTAAACAACTTTATTTCATCTTCCCTTGTAATCTCTCCATCAACATACTCATTTATAAGTATTCTAAAATCCTTGCAACGCATCAAAAAATTCCCTCTAAAATTTTTTTCAATTCTTCTCTTGCCCTATACAACCTGCTTTTAACTGTACCAATAGGGATATTTAAAGTCTCAGATATTTCCATGTAAGATAAGCCTTCAATATCCTTCATTACAATTAAAATACGACTTTTCATGGATAAAAGTTTCAACGCCTCCCAGATTTTCCCCTCAATTTCAAGTTTTTTATACCTCTCTTCAGGGGTTTCCACATCCTTACTTAGTTTTAAATCCAAAAGTATGAGATTGCTTTTACCAAGGGAACTGAAGGAAAAAGTTTCCTTCCATTTTTTTGTATTCCAGAATCTTATTCTATTCTTTGCTGCATTTATTGCTATCCTAAACAACCATGTCTTAATGGAACTTCTTCCCTGAAACGTATTTAATTTTTCAAAAACCTTTATAAACACATCCTGAGTGACATCCATCGCTTCTTCATAATTCCCAAGAATAGAATAAACAAGGGAAAAAACATCATATTTATAAAGTTTAAAGATGCTTGAAAAATCAATTGACTCAGAAAAAGAATCACTTTCTGATAAAAGTTTTTCCTTCTCAAAAATACTCATAAAGAAACCTTTAAAAATATCTACACTTTTATTTTAAAACCTTAACAAGTTTTTTTCCAGTTATTTTCACCTCAAGTTCATAAAATTTAGAGACCCAATATTTTGGATCATATGGAATAAAATTGAGATCTACATTCACCCCCAATCTTCTTAAAGCCATAATCTTCAGGAAATTTTCAAAGGTACCATAATAATTCAAATTAATGCCCTTAACTTCCTCAGGCAAAACATTTTCAGAACCACTTAATATGGCAAAATATTTTTTATACATTAAAAGCGCCGGATTTTTAAACCTCTCATACATTTCAGATGCTCTCAAATACCCTAACTGTGCCACTTTTTTGCTTTCTACACCCTTTCCCATCACCTCATACGCAAGCGACAAAAGCCAATAGGACTTTAGTGAATAGGGATTTTTTTCTATCCACCACCTTAAATCTTTCACTGCATTTTTATAATCTCCCTTTGCAAATTCACATTCGGCAAGTGCAAGTCTCAAAAGAGGATCAGAATTATTCTCAAAACCATTCCTGAAAATTTCCTCCGCCCTGTCAAAATCTCCATTAAACATCTGATACCAACCCTCTGCAGTGTTTATAATAAAAGGGAGTGCATATACATCCTTCATTTTCCACATACCTTCCTTTACTTTCTCCCTTCTACCTGTCATCACTCCCACAACAACTTCATTTAAAAATGTAACCCAATCGGTGGGCATTAAGTGCTCATACAATTTTAATTCTCTGAAAAACCCATCAACATCACCAAGGGAAAGGGCAACCCATGAATGGCTCATATGTACAAAGGAAAATTTGGGATTTATCATCTCAATCTTCCTGCATATTCTTTCACACTTTTTTAGGTCATAGGTAAAATAGTAAAACCACACCAAAATATTTAAAAGTTTTAAATTGCTTTTATCAATCTCCAATCCCTTATCAATGTAAAATTTACACTTTTCCAGAGAATCGAGGGAATATCTTATTCCATAATCACTTTTTCTAATATATTCTCCAGCAAGTCCCACATACGCAGGGACAAATTCAGGATAAATCTTTAAACATTCTTTATATTCATATATGGCATCATCCAGTTTGTTTTCCCTTGCATATAAAAGTCCTGTGGTGTAGTGTTCAAAAAGTTCCCTATTTGGAAATTTAAATTTGAGTTTTTCGACAGAAATATAAATATTTGTAATTCTCGAAATTGCGGAGGAAACAATTGCAGGTATTCGAAAGAGATCCTTTTTGTCCTCCTCTACGGTATCACTCCAAACTATCACGGAATTCCTATTGTCTATTATCTTAGCCGTAACCCTTATTTTATCTCCAATCATCAGGAAAGTCCCATCAATAATATAGGTAACTCTACTCCCCTTTAATATCCTGTTAATAATATAATCCTTTGTGAGTTTCTCATTAACAGGAGTGGAAATAACCCATATATCAGAGGAATTACTTAAGGTGTCTATTATTTTAGAAGTAATAAGGTCTGCTAAATACTTTTCCTTTTCAGAAGGACCTCCCCTGAAGGGTATAACGAGAACACTCACCCTTTTTGGGCCTTTTGAAGAATGAAAAACATGTACAAAATTTTTTATTAGAAAAAATAAAAGTAGCAAGGAAATGGCTCCAACAATATAAAATATTTTTCTTTTTCTCTTACTAAAAGAAAAATAGGTACCATTTTTAGGACTTGTTATGCTCTCCACTCCAAGGGCTTCTATTAATTCATCGGCCGATCTAAATCTATTTTTGGGATCCTTTTCAAGTAATATGTAAATAATATTTTTTATTTTTTCAGGGCAATCTACCTTTTCAAGGTAATCTGCTGGGGGATCATTTACTACGGAAAGCATTGTAGAGACATAGCCATCCTTGTGAAAAGGTTTTTTACCCGTTATAAGTTCATAAAAAACCACTCCAAGGGAAAATAGATCACTTCTGCCATCTACCTTCCCATTATCTATCATCTCAGGTGCCATATATGAAATCGTTCCCACAACCCTATTGTTACTCTCACTAATTGAGGACATATCTACTTTTTCCCTGATTGTATCACCTAAAATTTTTACAAGGCCAAAATCAAGAAGTTTTACACTGCCATCCTTTGATATCACTATATTACTTGGTTTTACATCCCTATGTACCAGACCCTTTTTATGCGCATAGGAAAGGGCTTTAGCCACATAATAAACTATATTCACTGCCTCTTCACACTTTAATCTCTTCTTCTTTTTTAACAATTCTTTGAGAGATTCCCCTTCAATCCATTCAATTACTATATAGGGAATATTTTCATAGTAACCACCCGTATATATCGTAGCAATATTGGGATGATTTAAATCAGATAGGGTTCTTGCCTCAAGTAGAAAGGATTTTTCATCTTCCTCACTGACACTTCCATCCATTTCAGTTCTAAGAAAAAATTTTATGACGACATATCTCTTTAAAATCTCATCCTGCGCTCTATATACAATACTCTGGCCCCCCTCACCGAGATACTCAATTATTCTGTAATTTCCTATTTTCTTACCAATGAGATCTCTAAAACTCATAAAATAAATTATATCTCAAAACAATTTAAATTAAGAAATCTTTTCTATTATTCCAATTACTTTTCTCATTTTAAGGAAATAGTTTAAAAAGCCCACCCTCCTCTTACCTTTCCTTAAAAAAATTTCATCCAGAACCACAAGTAGAGATGATACTCTGACACCGTAAAACTCTCCCAGACAAAAAGCAACAGCACTTTCCATATCTATATGGGAACATCCTTTACTTAAAATACTTTCCAAAAAGGACCTCGTTTCCCTGAAGACAGCATCCACTGTCCCTATCTTTCCTCCTAAAATTTCTTTAACCCCCATCTTATCCAATTTCTCCCTTAAAAAATAATTCAAGGCACTGGAAGAACTAAAATTCACCCTATCTGGAATATATCTTTTGGTAACCGAAACAAAGGAATGGGATTTATCTGGTATAACCACATCCCCCGCCCTACCCCCATTAAGGGAAGCACAACTACCGAGCAATATAAAATTTTTTATTCCACTTTCAATCAAACATTCCATCAAAAAAGCAGTCTGAGAAGGGCCAAAGGAGGGGGAAACTATTACAACTTTTCCCTTTAATATAAACTTAAAATTTAAAAAATAAAATATCTCACAATCATCACACTTTTTTAAATTAAATTCCTTCTTACCAAAGGGGTCAAGGGGTAAAATAATGGAATATTTAAGATTTTTATTTTTTTTTATCTTCTTAAGAGAAAAGGGCTTTACAAATGAACGTTCAACCATGTACACCTATATAAAAACTATTCCAGCATAAGCGACAACACTTGAATAATCACCAATTACATCTCCCGAGTTTGTGTACTTTATGAGTTTACCCCTCTTTGCCCCGGCAATCTTTGATGCAACCATCGCAGCAGTCACAGGAGCAAAACCACACATTGAAATACTATACTCTCTTATTGTTCTGTAAAAACCCTCCACATCGAGATTTTCCATCTTTTCTATTGCCAGAAAATCCTTTCTCTTTGCACTCTCTGAATCCTCATAATGGGTCATATCCGAACTTGCCACAATTAAAAAGTCTTCACCTTTTTTAAGGAGATTTCCCATTGATTCTCCAAGTTTTACAAGCAGGTCATAATTAGATGTACCCACACAAATGGGGACAAAGGAAAAATTATCTCCTTTAAAAAATTGAATAAAGGGAAGTTGCACCTCAAGAGAATGTTCAAATCTATGGGCAAGGGGATCTTCCTGTAACTCATTCATGTCCGATTTAAGTAAATTAGAAAGTTCCTCATCAATTTTTGCAAGGCCAAGGGGAGTTCTCCATGCCCCCTTACTCATAATTGAAAGGGGAGAGCCAAATCCCGTGTGGTTAGGACACAAAATTACAAACTTTTCAGGTAATTTTACAGAAGAAAAAACTTCTCCAGCAACCTTTCCAGAAAATATATAACCAGCATGGGGAGAAACAACGCCAAAGGCGCTATATTTTTCTTCCTCTTTTTTACAGAAATTTTCCAACATGGAAAGAAGTTCTCCCCTATCATCTGGATAAAATTTCCCCGCTACAGCAGGCTCTCTTATCACTTTTTATCCTCCTCTCTCTCTGAAAGTTTAGATAGTGTACTTCCAAATTCCTTAAAGACCTCTTTTAATTTCAAAAAATCCGATTTAATTTTTTCCATATCTTTCATTAAATTATCAAATCTATCCTTTTCAATCTTAAAATGTTCTTCCACAACATTCTTTACATACCCAGATAGATCTTCCCCATTTCCTTTAAAGTTCACATCCAATTCATCAACTTTTCTTTCAAGGGATTTAATCGTCTCATCCAGATTCAAAAATCTATCATTTAATTTCACCTCAAATTCCTTCAACCTATCCTCAACAACATCTTCAGCCACCCTATTTCCCTTTCCGTCTATTATGTTTCTCACCTCTGATTGCAAAATCCCTATTTCTTCTTTCATGGAATTTATATCCCCCGCAAGATTCCCCACACCTCCAGCATCTCTAATGTCTTTTAATCTCTTTAAATTTTCATGCACCTCTTCAAGCTTTTTCAAATAGGGGGTATCGTCAAAATTAGAAAGGCCATCCACTTTCTCATTGAGTTTATCAAGAAAAGAGATAACCTCATCCAACTTTTCAAAATTATTTCCAGAAAAATTTTCAAGTTCCCTGTCTATTTTTTCTTTCAATCCTTTTAAATTACTTAAAGCAGATTCCACTTCCTCTGAAAGGAGTTTTAATTTCTCCCTTTGATTCGATAAATCCGTTTTTATGGTTTCCATCAAAACCCTTTGTTCCTTAAAGCCACCTACAAAATTCCCAAGTTCCCTATAAAAATTCTTCAAAATTTCCATATCCTCAGCAGAAATGGTAGGTGAGACATTTTCTGATTTTTCCTTCGTAACCACATTTGTGGGAGAATAAGTAGAAGTGAGATATTGTTGTCTCTTTCTCATTACCTCTTCATATTTTCTGAAAACAATACCACATCTCATACATTCCTCAAGTCCATCTTCTTGCTCAAATCCGCATTTTGGACACTTCATTTTTTACTCCTCTTTATTTATTTTTCCTTTAGTAATCATATTGATCACAGAAAGAAGCATTCCAGAAGGGGGATCCACATCCTGTAAAAATTTTCTTAGCATTATATTCTCCTTTAAATACACACTGAATTCCTTTTTGCACTCTTCACAGGATAGGAGATGTATTAAAAACTCATCCCTGATTGAAATAACCATTTCACCATCTAAAAATTCAGAAATTAAATCCCTAAACTCCTTACACTTCATCTTTTCCCTCATTAAGATATTTTTCAAGACTTTTTCTCAATTTCACCCTCGCTCTGTGAATATCTGTCTTTACTGACTGAATACTTCTACCAAGCATTTCCGCTATCTCCTTATAACTATATCCTTCCACAACTGCAAGGGTAAAGACCTCCCTGTACTTTAAATCAAGAGAATTAATGGCCTTTTTTATTTCATCTCCAATTTCTCCCTTTATCAAATGTTCTTCAGGGGTATAATCCATATCCACATCGCCATTTTTAGCACCATTTCCATCCTCAAAAAAATCTTCTTTTTTACTATAATCCTTCCTGCTATATTGATACACATAGTTTCTTGCAATTTTAAATAGCCAGGGTTCAAACTTTTCAATATTCTTTAAATTTTTCAAGTTCCAGTAAACTGACAGGAATGTATCTTGAGTAACTTCTTCCGCCGCCTCATGAGAACCAAGTAGATGATAGACAAAGGTAAAGACCTTTTTCTCATAACGCTTACAGATGTACTGAAATGCATCCAGATCGCCCTTTGCAGCTTTCTTAATTTTTTCCTTTAACTTCCTATCCACAAATAACCTTAAAAATAAAGATAAAAATATATTCAATTAGTTTCAAACTGGACTTTTATTATAACACTTAATTTGAAAATTTTTTTACCAAAAAATAGACACCTTATTTCTCCTATTTCAACATTTTTAAATAAATAACTTTATTTTTAAATATTTTTCTGTTATTATTTCTTGCCAATATTTTGGGAATAGTGGGTGAAAAATGAAGCCAAAGGGAAAAAGGGTACTTTCTGGAATTCAACCAACGGGCAATTTACATCTTGGAAACTATTTTGCAATGATGAAGCCCATGATTGAATTTCAGGAGGAAAATGACCTATTCTGTTTTATAGTGAATTACCATGCCCTCACAACTGTAAGGGATAGAAATAAACTAAAAAAGGGAGTAATTGAAGCAGCAGCAGACTTTCTATCCCTTGGACTAAACCCTGAGAAGGCAATTTTCTGGGTACAATCAGATGTACCTGAAGTGCTTGAATTAACCTGGGTTTTATCCTGTCTAACCCCAATGGGACTCCTTGAAAGATGTCACTCATATAAAGATAAAATTAATAAAGGGATCACGCCCAACCACGGACTTTTCTCCTATCCTGTGTTAATGGCTGCAGATATACTTCTCTATCAAGCAGATGTGGTACCCGTCGGGAAGGATCAAAAGCAACACATTGAGGTAACGAGGGATATTGCAGAAAAATTTAACTTCACCTATGGGGAAACCTTCACACTTCCCGAAGAATTTATTGATCCAGATGTGGCAATAGTGCCCGGAATAGATGGACAGAAGATGTCAAAATCCTACAACAACACCATTGAAATCTTTCTGGACGAAAAAACACTCAGAAAAAAAATCATGAGGATTATTACCGACTCAACTCCTGTAGAAGAACCAAAGGATCCGGAAAAATGCAATGTTTTTAAACTCTATAAGTTATTTGCAACAGAAGATGAAATTAAAGAGATGGAGAAAAATTATAGAAATGGTGGTTTTGGTTATGCCCAGGCAAAGGAACTCCTCTTTGAAAAGGTAAACAACTACTTCAAACCCTACAGGGAGAAAAGAGAAGAACTCCTCAAAGACAGAGATAGAATATACAAAATATTGAGTGAAGGTGCCGAAAAAGCAAGATATATAGCAAATAAGACCTTGAGAAAAGTAAGAAAAAAAGTGGGGATTTTATATTAAATGAAGAGGGGAAATTTAATTGTTATCTCTGCTCCTTCAGGGACAGGTAAAACCACAATAGTTAAAAGAATTCTTTCAGAAATGGATAATATTCAGTTTTCAATATCTTATACCACAAGAAAACCCCGCCCTGGAGAAATGGATGGGAAAGACTATTTCTTTGTTGATGAAAAAACTTTCAAAAATATGATTGAAGAAGATGAATTTTTAGAGTGGGCAAATGTATATGGAAATTTGTATGGAACCTCGAAGACTTATGTTGAAAAGATCTTGAAGGGAGGAAACGATGTCCTTCTCGACATTGACGTTCAGGGGGGAAAAAGCATTAAGGAGAAAAAAAGTGACTCAATATTAATTTTTTTGATTCCCCCATCTCTAAAGGAACTTGAAAAAAGGTTAAAAAATAGAAAGAGCGATCCAGAAGAAGTAATAAAAAAGAGATTAAAAATTGCAAAAAGTGAAATTTTGGAATATAAAAATTATGATTTTATTGTAATGAATGATATCCTTGAAAGTGCAGTTAAAAATGTTAAAAACATAATAGAAGCCATGAGACACAAAAGAAAAAACATGGAATACTTAATTGGAAAAATCCTTGAGGAGGAATAAATTATGTTTAAAGTTCCAGAAAAGATAAAAAGTAAATATATGTTTATACTCATCGCTGCAGAAAGGGCAAAGAGGATTCTTGCAGGTTCACCACCTAAGATAGAAACAAAACACACAAAACCCACCTACATAGCAATAGAAGAATTACTACAGGATAAAGTGGAATTTGTCCTTGAAAAAGATGAAAAGGACAAAGATGAAGATGTTTCACTGGGGAAAAAATAAATTAGCGGTGAATAATGAAAATAGGACTTGGAATTACAGGCTGCATTGCAGCCTATAAGAGTGTGGAACTAATTAGACTATTTCAAAAAAGGGGAGATGAAGTTTTTCCAATAATCACCCAAAATGGGCTAAATTTTATAACTGAACTAACCCTTTCTTCAATTTCAGGAAATAAAACCACCACAGAAATGTTTAGTGGTGTTGAAAATTGGGATGTGAAACATATTTCCCTTGCGAGAAAAATTGATGTTTTACTGGTTGCACCAGCCACTGCAAACATAATTGCAAAATTTGCAAATGGAATTGCAGACGACTTTCTCTCCACCCTCTATTTGAGTTTTGAAGGCAAAGTGGTTATAGCACCTGCCATGAACAAATCCATGTGGAGCCATCCTGCCACAAAGAGAAATGTGGAAATACTCAAGGAAAGGGGAAACATCATTGTAAATCCAGAAAGTGGTTATCTTGCCTGTAAAGAAGAAGGAGAAGGAAGACTTGCAGATCTTGAGAAAATTTTAAACTATACATACCATGCGCTAAGGGAAAAGGATTTCAAAGGGAAAAGGGCAATTATAACAGCAGGTGCCACAAGGGAATTCATAGATCCAATTAGATTTATTACAAATAGAAGTAGTGGAAAGATGGGAATTTCACTGGCGAGGGAATTCTGGTTAAGAGGGGGAGAAGTTATTTTAATAAAGGGCAAAAATACACCGGATGTAAAATTTGATATTGAAGTAATTGAATGTGAAAGTGCGGAAGATATGTTTAAAAAAACAGTTGAAAATTTCAGTAGATGTGATATCTGCATTATGGCTGCTGCCGTGAGTGATTACACACCTCTTAGAAGAGAAAGTGAAAAGATAAAGAAAAATTCTGAAACCTTAAATTTAAAATTAAAAAGGACCACAGACATCTTAAAGGAACTCTCAAAAATAAAGAAGAAAAATCAAATCCTCATTGGATTTGCAGCAGAAACTGAAAATTTAAAAACAAATGCCCAGAAAAAACTTAAAAGTAAAAACCTGGACTTCATTGTATTAAATGATGTCAAAAGAAAAGACATAGGTTTTGAATCGGATGAAAATGAGATATCAATCCTGTTTAAAGATGGAAGGGAAAAATTTTTTAAAAAATCAAAAAAGGAAATCATTGCAAAATACATTGTAGATGAAATAAAAAATATTGGAGAAAAATGAGATGGAAGAAAACAAAAAAAGTGGGTTTGTCACAATTTTAGGAAGACCAAATGTGGGGAAATCAACCCTTTTGAATAAAATAATTGGGAGAAAAATTTCCATCACCTCAGACAAGCCACAGACCACAAGAAACAAAATTTTAGGCGTTTATACATCAGATAAGGGACAAATTGTCTTTTTTGACACACCTGGAGTACATCGTCCGGGATTTGAACTAAATAGAAGAATGCTAAAGTATGTTCAGGCAGCCCTAAGCAGTGTAGATCTTGTCTTACACATGATAGATGTTGGAGAAAGTTTCGGTCATGGGGAAAAATATGTAATAGATATGGTGAAGGCATCAAAAAAGGATGCAATACTCGTTTTAAATAAAATAGATAAGTATAAAAAGGGAATTATTTTAGAAAAGATCGATCTATATCGCAATGAACACAACTATTTAGAGTACATTCCCATAAGTGCTTTAACAGGTGAAGGACTTGTGGAACTTGTGGAAACAATCTATAAATACCTACCTGAAGGTCCCTTTTTCTACGATAAGGACTTTATAACAGATTTTCCTGAAAAAATCCTGATTGCAGAACTAATAAGAGAAAAAGTTTTAAAATATGTAAGAGAGGAAATTCCCTATTCCACAGGAGTTTTAATAGATTTATATGATGACTCCCAGTTGGAGGAAAAAAACCTGATAAGAATAGAGGCCTCCATACTTGTGGAAAAGGATTCCCAAAAAGGCATAATAATTGGAAAAGGTGGAAAATTAATTAAAAAAATTGGCACTGAAGCGAGAGAAGAAATAGAACTTCTTCTGGGATGCAGGGTATATCTGGGACTTTTTGTTAAGGTAAACCCAAATTGGAGAAATAATCCAATAATTTTAGACGAAATGGGGCTCAGGCTTTAATATGGAAGAAAAGGATTTTCTAAAAGCAATAAAGGAATACATAGGCGCACTTGAAGAATTGGGAGTTTCCTTCATATACCTTCCAGATGAGTTAAAAATTGCTGAAGAAAGTAAAAGGGAAATTATAAATAGAGAAAAAATTGAAGAATTGAGAGAAAAGGTAAAGAAATTGGAGAAAAAAATTGACAAAGAAAAACTACTTAAAAATTTGAGGGAGGAACTTGGCAATTGTAAAAGGTGCAAACTCCACGCTGGAAGAAATAACATTGTCTTTGGAGAAGGAAATCCAGAAGCAAAACTCATGTTTGTAGGAGAAGGCCCCGGAAGAGATGAGGACATTCAGGGAAGACCCTTTGTGGGAAGAGCAGGGAAACTTTTAGATAAAATGATTGCAGCCATGGGTCTTAAAAGAGAAGATGTCTATATTGCAAATGTTGTAAAGTGTAGACCCCCCAATAACAGAAATCCAGAACCTGATGAAGTGGCAATATGTTCCCCATTTTTGATAAAACAAATAGAAATAATTGATCCCGCAGTCATAATATGTTTAGGAGCAGTCAGCGCCCAGTTTCTTTTAAATACGAAGATAAATGTTTCAAAACTACGTGGAATAGTACACAAATATAAAAGATCCAATCTAATTGTAACATATCACCCCGCATACCTTCTGAGAAACCCTTCACAAAAGAAAAATGCATGGGAAGATTTACAGATGGCTATGAAACTTTTAGGGTTAAAAATTCCCAAAAAGAAATGAAAGTAGCCGAAGTCTTTTTGATATTACCACTTTTTAAAAAATACTCCTATTTAATTCCAGAACATCTAAGATCCAAAATTAAAAGGGGACAACTTGTCATTGTGCCTCTTAAAAATAAACTTGAAAGGGGCTTTGTGGTTGAAATAAAGGAAACTTCAGAATCTCTGCCATACAAACTTAAAGAGATCGCCTATGTTCCAGAAATTAAGCCCCTCAAGGAAAATATGATAAAACTTGGTCTTGAAATTTCAAGATTTTTCATAACCCCCCCGGGTATGGCACTAAATCTTTTTTCCCAAAAAATCCCCATGGGATTCTCCCATATTTTTAAAATAACCCCAAAGGGAAGAGAAATCCTTGAAAAAAGCAAAAAGAGCAAATTTGAATTTAAAGTTTTAAGTTTTATAGAAAAAAATGGAGAAACCCCTCTTTCAAAACTTGAAAAAAACTTCTCAGGGGCAGTCTACAGTGCCATTAAAAAATTGCTAAGGGAAAATTTAATTGAAAGGAATACCCTTTTTTATAAAAAGGGGGAAAGAAGGGGAAAAAAATATTGTGAACTCCTGAAACTCCCTGAAAATTATGAGAAAATCAGTGAGAAACAAAAAAAAATCCTTGAACAACTTTTGAATGTGGGGGCTCCAGTGCCCCTATCCTTTTTGCAAAATACCTTGAAAGTTAGCATTTCCCCAATAAATACACTTCAAAAAAAAGGATATATAAAGATCTTTCACAACCGTGAGGAAATATCTCCCTTCTCAAATTTAAGACCCATTAAACAGGAAAAACTCAAAATGAATGAAGCACAGAGAAAAGTTTTTGAAAGGGTTGTCAGGAAGATTAAGGAAAATAGAGGTGAAAAATTTCTCCTTTTTGGTGTTACAGGAAGTGGAAAGACCCTTGTCTACATTAAATTAATAGAAGAGTGTCTAAAACTTGGAAAATCTGCAATTATGCTTGTGCCAGAAATTTCACTAACCCCTCAAATGGCTGGGAAATTTTACTTCCACTTTGGAGAAAAAATGGCACTATTTCACAGTATGCTTTCAGAATCAGAAAGAAGGGAAATGTATGAAAGGGTAAAAAATGGAAAGGCAAAGGTGATTCTGGGGACACGTTCTGCACTCTTTATGGATGTTAAAGATCCCGGAATAATCATAATAGATGAGGAACACGATTCTTCCTATATACAGGAAAATGCCCCCAACTACAATGCCATATGGGTTGCGGAAAAAATATGTGAGGAAAAAAATATACCGCTTTTACTTGGATCAGCAACACCTTCCATCACAAGTTTTTTTAGAACAAAAAGTGGGGATCTTAAACTGCTTGAAATGAGAGAAAGAGTTGAAAAAAGAAAACTTCCAGAAGTGGAAATAATTGACATGTCAAGGGAATTTGAAAAATATGGCAGGGGAATAATAGTTTCAGGAAAATTAAAAAATTCCATCAGGGAAACCCTTGAAAGGGGAGAACAGGTAATACTGCTTCTAAATAGAAGGGGTTTTGCCCCAATTGTGCTCTGCAGAAAATGTGGATATGTAGTCACCTGCAAAAACTGCAATATCTCCATGACCTTCCATAAAAGGGAAAACAGAATGATATGTCACTACTGTGGATATTTTAAAGAAAAGCCAGATGTATGCCCCCAGTGTGGTAGCAAATATATTTATCTGTGGGGAATTGGAACTGAAAAGGTGGAGGAATCTCTAAAAAGGGTATTTAACAATTTTAAAATTGCAAGATTTGACAGGGATACCACAAGGAAAAAAGGTAGTATGGAAAAGATATTAAAAGATTTTAAAAATAAAAGGATAGATCTATTAATAGGTACTCAGATGATAGCAAAGGGACACGATTTTCCCAATGTGACACTTGTGGGGGTACTTTCAGCAGACATGATGTTGAAAATTCCCTTCTTTGACTCATCAGAGAAAACCTTTCAACTTCTAACCCAGGTTGCAGGAAGAAGTGGAAGGGGGAAAAAGGGGGGAAGAGTAATTATTCAAACCTACTATCCAGATCACTACGCAATAAAATTTTCAAGAAGTCACGACTACATAAGTTTTTATGAGAGGGAGATAGAGTATAGAAAAAAACTTTTTTATCCACCATTTTCAAATCTCATTCAGATATCCATTTACCATAAAAAAAAGACAACCTCTTTAAAGTTGGCTGAAAAAACCGTCAACATGCTGGAAAATATAGTGGAAGATTTAGAAGGTGAAGATTTCATAAGAATTTTAGGACCAGTGGAATCTGAAAGGGATAAAATAAAAAATATGTACATCCACACCGTTTTAATCAGAATTCTCAAAAAGGAACTACACACTAAATTTACCACAAAGATAGTTGAAGAAATAATGAAAAGGGATATTACTTTAAGTAAAAACCTCAGATTTGAAACATTTTTTTAATTTTTTGAGAACCTAAAAAATTTAAAGATTGTATAAAAAAAGCAAAAATACAAAACAGACACATAAAAAACTTCCCACATTACAGATACTCCAACACGTCCAAAAAGATATTCAATGGGATATATTATCTGAGAAAAATATACAGTAAAAAGAAGAAGGTTAAAAATGTCCCTTCCCCTTTCTGAGAAAAAAAGTGGTATTGAAAAAAAATATACCCAGAGAACATACCATGGGTATAAAACAGCCGAAAAAAAGGCTATGGCAATAAGATATAAAAAAGTTAATAGAAAAAAATCCACCTCATGAGATTTTTCTTCCCAAATAATATCCCTTTTAAAATACAAAAATGAAAGAATTAAAAGTAAACCCATAATGGAAAAAATCAATTTCACACTGTGAAGTGGAAAAGTGATGGATATGAGATGTATAAGGCTATATTTCGCCCAGAAAACCTGGATTTTAAGTCCCCTTAAAATTTTAAAAATTTCAAAATTGAACTGAAATGAAAGGATGTAAAAAAGAGCAATATATCCAATTAAAGCAAAAAAGAAAATTTTAAATCTTTTCCTTCTCAAAAATAGAAAAATACTCCCGAATCCAGAATACTTTATCAAAGAAGTTAAAAAAAAGAAAACAATTGCCTTTAATTTCTTTTCACTAAAGAGAAAATATACAACACCTACAGCAAAAAATACCCAGAAGAGATCGTAATGGCAATTTGATAAAAATTCAAAAAGCAAAAAGGGATTTCCAAAAATCAGTAATTTTAACTTTTCCCCTTCAATACCTGGAAATTTTAGAAAAACTCTGTATATTAAAATCAAAAAAGAAAGCGAAAAAAACTTTAACCAGATTAGAAAGAGAAAAAGTTTTTTAAATGAAATGATATACAAAAAAAGTAGAAAATAATTGAAAAGAGGAGTTGTGGGCAAAAAATTTTTGACCTCTCCAAACTTAACAGATCCCAAAATGGAGAAAAAAGGATTTACAAAGGAAACCCCCTTTAAATAGGGATCTACTCCCTTAAAAACTTCTCTTCCTATATTAAAGTAAAGCATCCAATCACTACTTCCAATTGGGGGGAGAAGAAAAAAGGCAAAAACAGTAAGAGAGATGGCAACATTTGAAAGAAAAATCCCCTCCTTTAAAATATAAAAATAAGAGAAAAAGAGAAGTGTAAAAACAAAAAACAGAAAAAGAAAGTTTAAGAAATTTCCTGAAAAGGAAGTTGTGGAACCAGAAAGATAGTCACCATAAAAGAAATAACTCCCCGAGAATAACTTCTCAATATTTAAGAAAAAGGGCAATAAAAGAAGATAGACACCTGATAAAAAAAGGTATTTACAAAATTTATCCTTTGACAATTTTTCTGACAACCACATTATGTCCGTCTACATCAACAATCTCTGCATGGTCTCCCAATTTCACATCTCCCACCGCAGTAAAATCATTTCCACAGCAGTGAATTAGAAAGATTTCCTTTCTATCATTTACCACATCCCTTATCTCTCCAATTTGCCCCACATAATTTCTGAGTTTTGTATCTTCACTTTTCCTTTTGATAAGCAAAAAAAAGTAATCGGAAATAAACTCAAAGATTATAAAAGAAAGGACAAAACCCACTATTTTTATGGAAAAAGAAAGTTCAAAATAAATGGAGAAACCTAAAAATAAAAAGGATCCTGCAAGGGAAAAAAGAAATTTTAATCTAATTATGAGAGAAAAAATTAACAACAAAAAGGAAATGACAAAAAATATCCCATACAAAGACATCTCTTTCCTCCTACTAAGAAATTATATCAACGCCTGAGGGAATTTTTAATTTAAAAATACTATTTTTCAACCTCAGGTTTACCTTTATATCCTTGAAATCAAGTAAAATGTAATCTCCATTTTCTTCAATTACCTTTTGTCTCAAAACCATACCAGTTTTAGAATCCACCCATAAAAAAATCTTTTTAAAATAGGATTTTAATTTTTCTCCCTTTGGGGTAAGCATTAAGATTCCACAGGTATGTTTACCCAACCTCTTTTCACCAGAAAAATCAATGACAAAATGTTTTTCAAGACTTTTTAAATCACTACCTATCCCAAGGGTCAAATACCTACTTTTACTCTTACTGAAATTTTTCTTTATTGCCTGCCCCCTTTTGGGATAGTAAACCACTACTTTTCCATCCCGTACAATCATGAAAATTTTCCCCGGTTTTTCTACAACTCTCTTTAAAAATAAATTTTTCCCACTTTTTTTAAGAAAGATCTTCCCCTCCTGAGGCTCATCAAAATCTTCAATTATATTTATGTACTTTTTTTGAATGAAATTTGCCTTAAAGGTTTTAAGTTTATTATTAAAGTGAGAAAACTTGTTGAGGTAAAAATTTTTCCCCCTACCTGCGGTAAATAGAAAAGATCCCAAAATCAAAAAAAAAGCAATTTCAACGATTATCTTTCTTATTAATTTCCCCTTCAAAACTTCTGTGTGAAATAGGTACCTTTCTTTCACTTTTTTTAACTCCATCCTTTACTAAGTTTGTATGATGAGTAAAACAGGATTTTGGCGTAAAAAAAATAAAAGCCAATATTAAGATCACCAGTATATCATACTGAATCGAACCTCTTTTGTATCGCCACAAAAGGAGTTCACCCAGTTTTTTAAAAATTTCTACCTCCTAAATAGTGAGCGTTTGATGATCAAAGGAAAAGACCGATCCCACATCTTTTTTCTCTATCTGGCCATCTCTCATTCTTATAATTCTATCTGCATAGGCAGCAGCCTCACTGTTATGGGTAATCATCACTATTGTCTGATTAAACTTGTAATTTAAGTTTCTCAACATATCCAGAACAATCTGGGAATTGTGGGAGTCAAGACTTCCTGTCGGCTCATCCGCCAAAATTATTGAGGGCTTTCCAATAACAGCCCTCGCGATGGCAACCCTGAGTTGCTCACCACCTGATATTTCAAGGGGTTTGTGATCCATTTTTTCCTTTAAACCAAGCATCTCAATTATCTCTTCAATGAAGCCATTATCTCTTCCATCCTTTTTAATATGCTTTGCAAGTTCCAGATTTTGTCTCACCGAAATCCCCGGAAAAAGATTATACCTCTGGAAAATAAAACCTATCTTCTCTCTTCTAAGTTGCGTTCTCTCCTTATCCTTCATCCTGGTGATATCCTGTCCATCCACGAATATTCTCCCGGAAGTTGGGGTTAAAAGACCGCCAATTAAATGAAGAAGTGTAGTCTTTCCACAACCTGAAGGCCCCATAATGGCAAGAAATTCACCCTTTCTCACCTTCAAACTAACTCCTCTAAGTGCGGGGGTGTCAACCTTTCCAACCTTATAAATCTTAGTCACATTTTTAACAACCACTATATTTCCCACACTTAACTCCTTTGAACCTGTTTCCATTTCTTTCTCCTTTTTTTATCCAATATGATAGTATAAACATATAAAAAAAAATGTTCAAGTAGTAAAAATCTCCCAAAAAACTTAAATCACAAAATTATTCAAAAGTAAGGGCATCCACGGGATCCTGTCTTGCCGCCTTAAAAGCTGGATAAAAGGATCCAAACACCCCACTGAAAAGAGCAAGACCAATTATTATAAAAATCCACTTCAATTGAATTTCTATTGGCAGTGAAGGTTTTATTTTGTGCAAAAACCTAACTACCGAATAAGTCAAACCTATTCCAAGCCCCAACCCCACTGAAGTGAGGGTTATGGCCTCCTTTAAAATCATAAATATAATGTACCTTTTAGAGGCTCCCAGTGATTTTAAAATACCAATTTCTCTGGTTCTCTCTGAAATTGTGGTGTACATGGTTAAAAGAATCACGAAAAAAGAAATAATCACAGAAACTGCAATTAAAACAAATGTAAATTCCTTCAATCCAGGCAGTGAAGATGTCATCAATTTGTAAATATTTGATGCCTTATTCACAGTATAGCCTTTAAAGGGAGGTGTATTTTTTAAATATTTATACACCCTGTCAATATCCTTTTTTGTATCACACTTTATATAAAAAATTGAAACCTTATTGTGGGCATCATTTAAATCCTGAAGTGTCTTTAAAGGGACCAAAATCCTTGCACCAACTCCAGATTTAAATATTCCTACAACAGTAAAATAGTGATTTAAAATTTTTATTTTATCCCCCAATTTTGTGTGATGGGACTTTTTATATATATCGTCCACAACACACTCATAGCCCCCCTTAAAAATTCTTCCTTCAACCACAATCAATCCATTTCCACTAACCTTATTGAATGAATCAGGCTCTATACCAAAGATCAAAGAAAAATTTTTCTTATTAAATTGATGTATCATTGGAGCAACATATTTTATTCCCGGAACCTCCATTAGTTTATCTTTTATTTTGTAAGGCATCGTTGCATTATTAAGTGCAAATAAGAGGGAAGATCCTGGTGGCTGAAAGAACAAATCTGCCCTTGTATTTTTGGTTCTCTGAGCATAATCTTTTATCAACCCATTTGTAAGTCCCTCAAACAGCAAAACCATAATCACAGAGAGTGAAACGGCAAAAATAGATACTATTGTTCTTGTGGGTCTTTTTTTAATATTTGCCCAAAGTAATCCCTTCAATTTTAAACTCCTAATTTAATTTTTTTATCTTATAGTGCCGGGGAAGTTTTAAAATAAATGATTTTTCAGGTAATTTTTCGTTTAAAAGGACCTCTTTAAGAGATATTTCAACCCTGTACCCATCTCTTTCCCTTTCAAGGGAAATGAAAGTCGGAAAGTTTATATCTCCAAATCTTTTGAAATTATAGTAATTTACTACTCCTGCCAATCTTCCTTTAACATCAAAAATTTTTTTCTTAACTATTTGAAGCGTACTTCTCTCAACAAAATATTCCCTTAAAGGTATCAAATTCCCACTTTCATCTTTACCCGTTTCAGTCACCATATAGTATCTGTAAAATCTGTCATTAAATTCCTCCACAAGGACATCCTTAAGATTTTTACAATCAAAGCCAAGGAAAAAAATATCGTAAAGATGAGAGGGTCTTATGTTTTTAAGATTGTATTTTAAATCCCTTTTATCTTCTAAAAGCGCATTAAATTTAATTTCCTTTCCAGTGGAGCCCACATACAGGATTCTCTTTTTAGGATACCATATCTGAAACTTATCCCCCTTTTGCAAAAGGTCAAACACGCAACTTTTAACAACAGGCGCAAAAATCTGCAATCTAAGGTTTTTCTTGAAGTCGGCTATTAATAATCCTCTCACAGTGGGATATTTTTCATTTACCTTTTTTGAAATGGCAATAAATCTAAATTTCCCCTTTTTTATTAAAAGTGTCTTTAGGGACTTGCTCCTTTCTTTTAACATAGATAAAACTTCATCCCTGGAAAGGGTCTTTGCATTTTTATAGGATACCGAAAGTTTTACCCTTTCTCTCTTTACAAAACAACCTTCCAGGAAAAAAAGCAAAATCAAAAAAGAAAATAAATAAAAAAATATTTTTTTCAAGAACCAATCCCCCATCATCCATAGTCATGGAAGTTTATCAGAATTATTGAAGAGTGTCAAGAATTGTAAATGGTATGAAAAAAGTGCCAGGCAATGTGCCCGGCACAAAAAAAATTATTTAATTAGTGGAGCAATAACAAGGGATACAACTGACATAAGTTTTATCAAAATGTTGAGTGAGGGACCAGCGGTATCCTTGAAAGGATCTCCCACGGTATCTCCAACAACTGCTGCCTTGTGGGTTTCTGAACCCTTTCCACCAAAATTTCCTGCCTCAATATGCTTTTTGGCATTGTCCCATGCCCCACCTGCATTTGCCATAAAAATTGCAAGTACAACACCAGAAGCAGTAACACCAGCAAGCAGACCACCAAGCATATCCACATTGAAAAATCCAACTACTACAGGAACCAGAATTGCCATAAGTCCCGGAACAACCATCTCTTTAATTGCTGCCGCCGCTGAAATATCAACGCATTTTGCATAATCAGCCTCAGCCTTTCCCTCCATAAGTCCCTTTATCTCTTTAAACTGTCTTCTCACCTCTTCTACCATTTTAAAAGCAGATCTACCAACAGCCCTCATGGCCATGGATGAAAATAAAAATGGAAGCATGGCTCCAACAAATAACCCTGCCATTACATACGGATTTGATATATCAAGGGTCTTAAGTCCCACCTGCTGTCTAAAAGCACTAAAAAGGGCAAGTGCTGTAAGTGCAGCAGAACCAATAGCAAAGCCCTTACCAATAGCAGCAGTGGTATTCCCAACGGCATCTAACTTATCTGTCCTCTTTCTGACATCTGCACCAAGTCCAGCCATCTCAGCAATACCACCGGCATTGTCAGAAATGGGTCCATAGGCATCAACTGAAAGTTGAATTCCCGTGGTGGAAAGCATGCCAAGAGCAGCAATAGCAATACCATAAAGACCAGCCAATTTAAAACTCAAAATTACTGCAAGCCCAATCAAAATAAGTGGCCATGCAGTACTTCTCATTCCCACAGCAATTCCGGAAATAATATTTGTTGCGGCACCGGTTTGTGAACTACGGGCTATTTCTGTAGATGGACCCTTTCCTTCAGCGGTATAATATTCAGTAATGAGCCCTATTGCCACTCCCACAAAAAGACCTATCACAGTTGCAAAAAATATGTTATTTGCCTTATATGTAAACCCTTCCACCGTAAAAGGTTTAGGGATAAAAACCTTTATCAAAAAATAGGAGGCTACAACAGTTAAAATTGCCGCTACAAAAGAACCCCTATTTAATGCCGTCTGAGGATTTCCATCTTCCTTCGTTGAAACAAATAAAAACCCTATCAAAGAAGCAATTATCCCAACACCTGCAATTGCAAGGGGCAAAATAACCGGATTGAGTTTCAAATTGGCATCAGGTATATATTTCATAAAGGTAACCCCAAGAACCATGGCACCCACAATGGATCCAACATAGGATTCATAAAGGTCTGCCCCCATTCCAGCAACATCTCCAACATTATCTCCAACATTGTCGGCAATAACGGCGGGATTTCTGGGATCATCTTCAGGGATTCCTGCCTCAATTTTTCCAACTAAATCTGCCCCCACATCAGCACCTTTGGTATATACTCCTCCTCCAACTCTTGCAAAAAGGGCAATAGAACTTGCACCAAGGCTAAATCCACTTATTACTGTAACAATTCTCATCCAATCATTCTCAAAGGCACTCATATGTGAATAGAGTAAGAAAAGCAAACTAAGTCCCAATATGCCAAGTCCCACAACATTCATTCCCATAACTGAGCCACCGGCAAAGGCAACCTTTAAAGCCTGTACAAGGCTACTTCTTGCCTTACTGGTGGTTCTGCAATTTGCCATGGTAGCAACATTCATCCCAAAATAACCTGCAAGAGCAGAACAAAATGCACCCACCAAAAAAGAAAGGGCTATCAGAGGATGGCTGTCACTTCTTCCATAATTGGACACAAAAAGAAGAACTGCGACAATAAAGGCAAATACAACGAGAACTTTATATTCTCTAAAAAGAAAAGCCTTTGCTCCTTCCTGAATATACTCAGAAATCTTAGCCATTTTTTCTGTACCTGGATCCTGCTTTTTAACCCAAGATGCTCGAAAAATGGCATAGACAATAGCTAAAACTCCAGAGGCAATACAGAAATAAATCCAGTAATTCATCACTCTCCTCCGTCTATGGTTAATTTGTTATATTCACTCATAGCAAAATTTAAGCCACGATGTAAAATAATTTTAAATGCTTCATAAATTTTTTGCAATACTTTATCGATAATTTTAAGTTCATCCTCCCTAAACTTCGAAAGCACAAAATCTGCAAGGGAAACAATTTTTTCATCTTTTCTTCCTATCCCTATCCTTATCCTCGGAATATTTTCTGTACCCACACTCTCTATAATTGATTTCATTCCCCTGTGCCCTCCATCACTTCCCTTTTCCCTTATTCTAATTCTTCCAATGGGTAGATCCACATCATCGTAGATAACCACAGTTTCTTTCGGCAAAATCCCATTGACATTTATGAATCTGGAGTACGCATCTCCACTTAAATTCATAAAGGTAAGGGGCTTAACAAGGTATATTTTTCTTCCGTAAAACCTAACTATGAAAATCTCGGAATTAAATTTCTCAAAGGAATCAAACACTTTAACATGGGATAAAACATAATCTATAAACATAAAACCGACGTTATGTCGAGTCTTCTCGTACATAACGCCGGGATTTCCAAGTCCAAATATAACTTTTATCTCATTCACTACTGTTATTCTGCCTTAGCAGTCTCCTTGGCAACTGTTGCCCTTGTGGGTTTGACAATTGCAATAACCACTTCGGGATTCATCAAAATTTTAAATTTACCCTGGGTGTCAATATCCTTTATTTTCTTTGTATCGTTAATACCAAGTGAAGAAACATCAATCCTTATTTCCTCAGGAATATTCCCTGGTAGACATTCAATGGGGATTTCTCTTAACAATTTAACGAGCATCCCACCATAATTTTTAACCCCAACCGGAATTCCTTCAGTTTCAAGGTGAACCTTAACCCTTACCGGTCTATCCTCTTTTACTTCAAGGAAATCCACATGAATTAACACATCTTTCACGGGATCAAGCTGGTAATCCTTTATGATTACTTCATATTCATCCATGTTATCAACTTTCAATGTTAGAATGTGATTTTTACCACCTCTTTTATGGAGTATCCTATCAATCACCCTCCTCTCTACACTTACAGGAATAGGTTCCTCAATATCCACAGAATAGACTACGGCGGGGAGTCCCCCTTCCCTTCTGAGTCTTCTGGAACCATTTTTACCTAAATCCCTTCTCTTTGAAACATTTATAATTTCTTTTTCCATTTTAAAACACCTCTACTAAAATTTATCTATATAAAAAGCGAACTTATTGAAGTCTCAAAATGTATAGACTTTATCGCCTTGGACAAAAGGGGAGCAACAGATAAAACCGTTAGCCTCTCAAACATCTTTTCATCTGGAATGGGAATGGTATTTGTTACAACTATTTCCTCAATGGGAGAATTTTTAAGTCTTTCAATTGCAGGTCCACTTAAAACAGGATGTGTTGCTGCTGCTATCACCCTTCTGGCACCCTTTTCAAGAACAGCATTGACAATTTCAGTCATTGTTCCAGCGGTGTCAATCATATCATCCACAACTATGACAGTTCTCCCCTTAACCTCACCAATAATATTCATCACCTCAGCCACATTTTTTTCAACACGCCTTTTATCTCCAAGGGCAAATTCCGCATTTAACTTCTTTGCATAAAAACGCGCCCTTTCTGCCCCACCTGTATCTGGAGATAATACTGTTAAATCCTCATATCCCTTTGAAGATAAATATTTTAAAATAATTGGTGTTGCAAAAAGGTGATCCACCGGTATATTAAAAAAACCCTGAATCTGAGGAGCATGTAAATCTATTGTTAAAATCCTGCTGGCACCTGCCGCAGTTAGCAGATCAGCCACCAACTTGGAAGATATGGAAACCCTCGGTTTATCCTTTCTATCCTGTCTCGCATAACCATAATAGGGGATAACGGCAGTTATCCTTGAAGCAGAAGCCCTTTTAAAGGCATCTATCATTATGAGAAGTTCCATTATATTTCTATTTGCTGGAAAAGATGTGGGCTGCACAATAAAGACATCTCTTCCCCTTACATTTTCCTGACTCTGAAAATAGATTTCACCATCGGAAAATGTGGTAAGTTTTGCCCTACCAATGGGAATTTCAAGATGTTTGCAAATCTCTTCCGTCAAAGCCCTATGACAACTTCCCGAAAAAACTATAAGATCTCCCTTAATCAAGAGTGCCTCCAAAATATGGCTGGGGAGGGAGGATTCGAACCTCCGAATGCGGGTTCCAAAGACCCGTGTCTTGCCACTTGACGACTCCCCAACTACGT
>Ga0256842_1000767_pt1 | contig 27919 bp, 22 predicted proteins | sample 4559240metaG_FD_185973 | JGI IMG/M metagenome (GOLD analysis project Ga0256842, IMG submission 185973) | Hydrothermal vent microbial communities from Guaymas Basin, Mexico - 4559-240 | ecosystem: Environmental > Aquatic > Marine > Hydrothermal vents | place: Mexico: Guaymas Basin | collected... | reverse complement strand
GTTAAATACTCCGTAGCAATCTTTAGTGCTTCTTCATCCGGAATTCTCTTTACTTTTCTTCTCATAATCCTAAAATTTATTGACTTTTATAGTCAACCTATTTCAGGACAAGTCAAACTTTACCCCTTAAACTTTACCCTTTAAACTTTACCCTTTACCCTTTACCCTTTACCCTTTACCCTTTACCCTTTAAACTTTAAACTTTAAACTTTAAACTTTACCCTTTAAACTACCCCCTTCCCCTTAAACAATTATTCTATTTATCCAAGTCAAGCAATGTTATATCAAGCTCCAATTTTGACAATATTTATTAAATAAATCTTGTTTTGATTTAAAAAAAAATATATCTTTGAAGTCTAAAATATAAATACAACAAAAATATAAACTTTATAAAACCATAATGTTATGACAGAAAATACATTAGAACCCACACAGACTCAAAGTTTGCTTGTAAGTACTCAAGAAGTAATGCAGCAAACACTTGGCCCCAAATTCAATAAACCTTCTTCAAATATTCATAATAAAAATATCACTAGTGGTTTTCATACAATCGATAATTTAATACATGGCTTTCAACCGGGAGAACTTGTAACCATTGCTGTCAGACCAGGTATAGGAAAAACATCCTTCTTGACTTCTATGATAAATAATATTGCTTTATGCGAAAATCATGCTTGTGGTATTTTTTCATTAGAAAGACCTTCAAAGAAACTATTACAGAGATTAATACAGAGCACTACCGGTATTAATTTAGAGAAAATAAATCATGGTGAATTATCTGACCTTGAAAACAACCATGTACACTCAGTAATTAATAGCTTGGAGAATTCAAATATTCTGTTTTGTGACAAACCGGGAATAAGTACCGACACAATTGGAGAAAATATTCAAGAAATGAAAAAACAAGGTGCCGAAATAATATTCATCGACTATCTTGAGTTACTTCATAGTAATAACACCATAGATTCTTGTGAAGAAAATGACATGTGTACAGTTATGGTGGACATTAAAAAAATAGCTAAAGAAAATAACATCCCTATTATTATTTTTTCACAACTTAAGAAACCAATAATTTACAAAAACAAATATAAATACACTCCTGATTATATTAATGACAATAGCGATACTCTAATCTTCTTAAATCGTCCAAGTTATTATCATATCAATCAGATAGAGCAAACACCAAATGATGAGGCTGAAATTACTATTGCTAAAAATATAAACATTGGTGATATGCAAATTGCTAAATTAAAAATTATAGAAAGTTTAGGACAATTTAAAGACCTTAACTAAGAAATATAATTCATAAAGAAGAGTATTGAAAAATGAAAATCATTTTTTCAATACTCTTTTTTTAATTTATACATTAATATGCCAATCTATAAAGAAACAGATATCATTAAGGAATCCGTTCTGGATGTAGCGAAGAAAATGCTTATTGCAGCAAGAACAGCACCTAAAGGAAAAGGTAAGAATACTCTTGAAATGTTAATTCTTACCGGCGACGAATTAGTAAAACTTTCTAAACAACTACATAAAATGGGGATTGATATGAATGTAGATTTTTACGTTCGCGATGCTGAAAATCTTCTTAAAAGCGATGCCGTAGTAATAATAGGAACAACTATAAAACCTCTTGGACTTAACGAAATTTGTCAGTTGTGTGGTTTTCAAAACTGTGCAGAGAAAGAAAAATATCCTAATACTCCATGTGTATTTAATACCGGTGACTTAAATCTTGCAATAGGTTCAGCTGTGAGCTTAGCAGCAGATCTTAGAGTTGATAACAGAGTAATGTTTAGCATTGGCAAAGCTGCTATTAAATCTAACATCTTTGAACAAGATGTAAAATTAGCTTATGGAATTCCACTAAGTGCAAGCTCTAAAAATCCATTTTTCGATAGACCACTTCAAAACAAGTAATAATACTATGAAAAGAAAATATATAATAATTAATGGACCTAACCTTAATCTTTTAGGGAAACGTGAGACTCAAATATATGGGGATGAAAGCTTTGATACTTTTTTAAAGCATCTTAAAACTAAATTCCCTCAAATTGAGTTAGATTATTATCAATCAAATATTGAAGGGGAAATAATAAACAAACTACAACAAACAGGCTTCTCTTATAATGGAATAATACTAAACGCAGGTGGATACACTCATACTAGTGTAGCAATTGCAGACGCTATAAAGTCGATAGAAACACATGTTATCGAGGTACATATCTCGAATATAGATGCTAGAGAAGGGTTTAGAAGAACAAGTATCATTGGTCCAAATTGTATTGGAAATATTAGTGGTTTTGGGCTAAATTCATATACATTAGCCATTGAAGCTTTTGTACAGTTATCTAACAAAAAATAAAATAATAAAATGGAGAATTTTAAATATCAAACTGAACAGTTTGCCGACATCCGAATTTTAAGATATAAAATACCTGGTTTCGAAGAATTAGACCTTGACAAAAAGAAACAATTATACTATCTGTACCAAGCTGCTTTATGGGGTAGAGATATTATATATGATCAAAACTACAAACACAACATAGAAATAAGGAAAGTTTTAGAACATATCTTTGTCTATTTTAAAGGTAACCGTGAAAAGAAAGAATTTAAACTATTTGAAATATACTTAAAAAGGCTGTGGTTTAGTAATGGAATTCATCATCATTACTCAATGGATAAGTTCTATCCTGAATTTTCAAAAAAATACTGGCATGAGTTGGTATACAAAACAGATTCGTGGATTTTTATACATTCCGACATTGATAATCTAAATATCATAGAAAAAAAGATTGGAAACATAATTTTTGATAAAAATATTGACACTAAGAGAGTCAATCTGGATGATGGAATTGACCTGGTAAAATCATCATCAAACAATTTCTATGAGAATGTAAGCCAAAAAGAAGTTGAAGAATTTTATGCCAAAATGGTTGATGAAAATGATAAGTATCCACCTTCCTACGGCCTAAATTCTAAATTAGTAAAAGAAAACGGAATAATAAAAGAGAAAGTCTGGAAGATTGGCGGAATGTATTCTGCCCAAATAGAAAAAATGGTTTATTGGCTTAAAAAAGCTAAAGAATTAAGTCAAAGCAAACTACAGAAATCAGCCTTCGAAAAACTCATTGAATTTTACCAAACCGGAGATCTGCGCAAATTTGATGAATATAGCATCTTATGGTTGCAAGATAATAATTCAATGGTTGATGCAGTACACGGGTTTATTGAAAACTACGGTGATCCATTGGGGAAAAAAGCAAGCTATGAAAGTGTTGTTTCCATAAGAGATGAAAAAGCTAGCATGAGAGCTGAAACAATCTCAAAAAATGCACAATGGTTCGAAGATAATAGCAGTACAGACAAAAAATATAAAAAAGAAAAAGTAGAAGGCGTAAGTGCAAAGGCTATAAATGTAGTTGTGGAAGCAGGTGACTGTAGTCCCTCTACTCCTATCGGTATTAACCTGCCAAATGCAGAGTGGATAAGAGAAAAATATGGCTCAAAATCTGTTAGCATAAGTAATATTCTGGAAGCTTATGATTTAGCATCAAAAGACTCTGGAACATTGCAAGAATTTGCTTTTAATGAAAAAGAAATAGAACTATCAAAAAAATGGAGTAATCAAGCTAGCGCTTTACATGTCGACTTACACGAGATTGTCGGACATGGCTCAGGCAAATTAGCCCCCGGTACCAAAGATCCTTCTGACACACTAAAAAACTACGCTTCTACTCTTGAAGAGGCTCGTGCCGATTTAGTAGCTTTGTATTTTGCAATTGATCCTAAACTAGTTGAACTTGGATTACAAGACAGCATTGAAGTTGGTTATAATGAATATAATAGCTATATTAAAAGCGGATTAATGACCCAATTAGTTAGAGTAGAATTAGGAAAAAACCTAGAAGAGTCTCATATGAGAAATCGCCAAATTATTGCTAAATGGGTCTACGAAAAAGGTCAAAAAGATAAAGTAATAGAAAGAATCAAAAAAGATGGCAAAACATATTTTGTTATCAACGACTACAAAAAATTAAGAACTCTTTTTGGCGATTTATTGGCAGAGGTGCAAAGAATTAAATCGGAGGGAGATTATGAAGCAGGAAAATTTTTAGTGGAAAATTACGGTGTAAAAATAGATTACGAATTACACAAAGAAGTCCTTGAAAGGTGGAAGAAGTTAAATATAGCACCTTATGCCGGCTTTATCAATCCTGAACTAAATGCAGTATATAAAGATGATGAAATAATAGATGTTACTGTAAGCTATCCTGACAACTTTGCTCAACAAATGCTGTATTACTCTAGTAAATTTTCATTTAATTAATATTATTAATTATAATAATTGAGTAACTTTAACATTAATAATATGGCGTCAATGTACACCAAGATATGTATCGGGAGGCATTGCACAAGGCTTCATCATTTGAGGTAATAGAAGACTTTATACAAGATACTTCATATTGCCACAGAGAAAATTTGATTCTTTTAAGAATAGAAGCAAAGATATTATCACTATTTCTACGTTCTTTAATAAAAAAAGAAAATGAAAGAGCTATAACCAACCAAAAAATAATATTGAAGAGTTAAAGTCTATAATTAACTTTAATTTTACAACAACCAATCTAATATTTAAACCTAGTTCTCACCAATTCAAAAAGTCCTATGGCGCTAGCTTGAACTACATTAAGTGACTTCACTGAACCTATCATTGGCACATAAACCTTTTTATCACTGACACTTAAAGTATCCATATCAATTCCATAACGCTCATCACCAACGATAAAAACCGTTTTGTCAGGCCACGAAACATTATAAATTAGCTCCGAGTCAGAAGTAGTTTCCATCGCAATAAAAGTATAATCTGAAGGAATGAAACTTTTCCATTCTCTATATTTAACAAATTGCCAATCAACTTTTTTATAAGCTGTTGTAGCTACCTTTTTAACCTTCTGCAAATTATGATTTTCTTCTTCATCTACAAATAAAACCTTACGACAACCTACATTCCCTGCCAATCGAATCATTGCTCCAATATTCTCCGGAGCCCTAATACCAATTCCTACAAGTATAGGAGCATCATCTTTGCTCCATAATTGATAATCTATATTTTCAAAGAATGACTGTGAAGATGTATGCTCAATATTAATATCTGGTTTCATAAGCAATTTCAATAATTATTTCCCTAAAATATTCTTATTTCATTATTAATTTACCTTCAGAAAAATAATTTGAAATATCATCACCATTCTCAACATCTAAGAAAATAGTCTTAATGCCAAGTTTTTCGGCAACTTTGATATTCTGAATAGAATCATCAATAAAAATAGTTTCTTCAGGTTTTAAATCGCCATCCGCTAAGGCATATTCAAATATATTCTTATTAGGCTTTCTCATTTTTAAATCATGGGAAAACCATGTCTTAACAAACATACTTTCTAAGCCATTTATATTATGATGATTTATAAGATCAGCCTGATAAATATCATAATGGATTTTATTTGTATTAGAAAGAAGATAACAAGAATATATCTTTGATACTTGACATATTAAATTCAATCTCTCTTCAGGAAAATCAAGAATAATAGCATTCCATGCATCATCAATTTCTTGGTCTGACAAATTCAAATTACTTAATAAACGTATCTGATTACGAAATTTATCTGCACTAATTAACCCCATTTCTAGATTTTCAAAAAGACTATTTTGAACAGCACGCGAATATAGTTTATCAAAATTTGATATACCTAATTCCTTAAATGCATCTGCAGATCTCTGAAAATCAATATTTAACACTACTCCTCCAAGATCGAAAATTATATTTTTTATCATAATTGTAAAATAAAATACAAAAATATAAAATTGGTATTGGATATAACATTTATTTATTTATTTTTGCAGTCCGTTTTTAGATATTCAATTCTATATCTAAGATATATTTAGTTTGTTTATACTGTTAATAACAAACAAAGATATTAAACTTGATTATAAGTTTAGGGCCTATAGCTCAGCTGGTTAGAGTAGTTGACTCATAATCAATTGGTCCCTGGTTCGAACCCAGGTGGGCCCACAAAAGCCGCTACGTCTTTGACGTTAGCGGTTTTTTTGTGCCCACCCGGCGAGGCCTGTCCTGAGTAATACCTAAGAAATTTTCTCTTGAGCTTAAAGCAGATATTTCTTTTGATAACCTCAAGCAAGCTTGTCTAGAAAACGATTTATTTGATAATAATACAGAGCTCATAGTTGATGGAGGTTCTGAAAATAAAGGTGCAGTAGATGGATTTATACTAAACCACGAAAACTGGAAAAAGCTCATTGCTCAAAAGGATATCATCTTTTCTAATAGCATTGTTGAGGCGGTGAATAAGATTATGAAATACCATTACATTTTCAAAAGAAGCTTTACAAATTTTGAAGAAATAAGCAATAAGCTTGGCTCATTTGTTGACGATTACAATAACCGCCCTCACTCAGATTAAAGCTCTCACCTAACGAAGTGGCTAATGGTAAAACATTTGATACCAACAAATACAGAGAAAAACTAAAAGCCGCTCGTATCAAACGCATTGAAGAGAATAAAGCATGTGATAAATGTGATTTTACACTAAAATAGTAAACTACAAAGACCAAAATAAATACAAACCACATTCTCCAACGAGATTTCTATATTTGCCTTTGCAAATTATAATATTTGAATAATCAACACTCCACATTTTTACCATAAAATTAAAAAACCATAAGTCATTCTCCCTATGGTTTTTTGGTTTTATAAGTGCACGAATATTCGTGCACTTTGTTTGGTTTTCTTTTGTGCGCTGCAATCCAAATTATATGAGTCATGTAAATCAAAAACAACTTTAGTGGGAGAATTCTGATAATCGTTGTAAATCTCTGTTCCTGTCTTTGTAGAAAGGAAGTCGTCTAATATTGGTTGTGAAGATTTTACAAACCTTTTAGAAACTTTTCCATACACCTTTTCTCCATTTTTTTTAACTCTGCGTATCGTTTTCCATTTTCCATTTACTCGTGTGACTTTTCTTCCATTTTTTGGATCTACAATCTCACGCCCATCAGGATCAACCAACATAACAGGGTTTCCCGCGGTGTACATAAATGCACTCATACTCGGATATTTATCACTCAAGGGATCCACAGATAGCCAAATACTCAAATCACTAGCATAATACCTAGCTCCAAAGTAATCAAAACCAGTCTCCGCATCTCGTTCTTTGCCTATGAACTTATAACGAATGTCATATCCGTTGGCTCGTTGGTCACTATGGTGGAAGTATTGTTTTTCTCTGTTCATTTTTGTCTTGAAACAAAAAGAACCAAAAAGTTCAAGAAACAAAAATGCTTCCCCGCCAGGGGCCTTCCATTGCCCGCTTTTGTTTCCTGCCACCCAACTATACAGCGGCAAGTAAATACTGTAGTTTAATCCAGTTATAGTATGGCTTTGAGCCATGCCATGACTCTCTCGAAAATGATTACTACCATACTCTATTTTACTGCCAACTGTCATATTATCACAAAAATAGTCATAATCATAATTCATATTACCAAAAGTTTGTGCTGAGTGTTGTCGAAGTGAGTTATAGGTGTATGACGTAATTGAAAATATATTGGTAGAATTTTGTGATTTGGCATCATAGGTATAACTATCATTCTGTACAAAACCATAGAAAAAGGCGTAAACATAATCATACAGCCACGATGGGTTGTCGTAGAGGGGATTGAAATTGTTCTATATGTATTATTCTTTGGTTCATACTATTCTTTGCTTGTTATTTAGCACCACACGAAAGGATTGACTTCGTCGAATCTTCGATTTCGTGCGGTAACCGCGCATGAAGAGTCCCATATATTTTAATTATTTTGTCGATTACAAAAATATAGGATTCTGAGGACTTTTTAATTTTTTAACTTTCAGACGCTAATAAATATAATTAATAAATCGCTGTTATATATCCTGGTTTTGCCTACAATAAAAAGATGTAAATTTGCCAAAATTTTTAAACAAATATGCTAATATATTTTATAGGCTATATTGCCGCAGGAAAGAATAAATGGGGCAAGAAACTAGCTCAAGAGTTAAATTATGATTTTGTTGATACCCGACAAATCATGGAGCAGAGATCGGGAATAAAATTCGAAAAACTGCTTAAGAACAAGGGCTTATACATAAAATATGAACAAGATGCTTTGGATGAAGTTTCAGTATTAAAAAACACTGTAGTTGCTACCAGTGAAATGCTACCTTGTAGAGGAGATAATATGGAAGTTTTAAATGCTACCGGCATCACTTTTTACCTAAGAGCAGGACTCGGCTGCATAATGATGCGAATTGCAAAACGCACTCAAGATATACCCTATTTAGCAGGAGTAGATCAAAATTTTATTCCTGATTTTATTAATATGGAATTAAATAACAGAAAACCTTTTTACAATAAAGCAAAAATAAATTTTCTGGCTAGAGAACTAAATATGGAAAAGCTTAAGAAGCTATTATCCGAAAATGGTGTGGAAATTTAATTCCTTATTTCTTATTAATTTAATTAAAAACTATCTTACCTCAATTTAAATTAAACTATTAAACTACCTATTTGAAATACTAAAAGAGATATCACATAAGCTATGGCAGTAGTGTATGTCATGGCAAAAATAGCCCATTTCCAGGCACCTGATTCTTTCTTAATTACTGCAATGGTTGCTATACAAGGAAAATAAAACAACACGAAAAGTAAAAATGAGAATGCTGACAACGGGGTATATACTTTTTGCCCTTTCTTTGGGCCTTTTTTATATGTCGCTTGTTGCAGTTTTGCAGTAAGAGACTGAGAACCGGAATTCTTAGGATCAGTTTGATAAAGAACTCCCATTGTAGAAACTACAATTTCTTTTGCAGCCATACCACTTATTAAACTTACTCCTATTTTCCAATCAAAACCCAAAGGTCTTATTACTGGCTCAATAAAATGTCCAAGTTTTCCTATATAAGAATTCTCTTGCTTTTCTGCATTCTTTTCATAAGATAGCTTCATTTCAATTTTATCTTTCAATTTAGCTATGCTATCTTGAGATAAATTCACATTTGATTCAATAGCAGCAAAGTGTTGTTGTTTTTCAAGATTATAATCTTTAGAATAATCAACGTTGACAGGAAAATAACCCAAAGCCCACATAACTACTGAAGCAATAAGAATTATACCAGCCATTTTTTTTAAATACATTGCGGCTTTAAACCACATATGTTTGGTAATAGTAAGAGCTGTTGGAATTCTATAAGGAGGCAACTCCATTACAAATGGAAATTCTCTTTCTTTTTTTAACGTTTTCTGAAAAATAAGCGCTACTATTCCTGCCATTGCTATTCCTAAAGAATATATAAAAAAGAGCATTGTACCCGGGTGACTAGGAAAGAAAGCACTGATTATCAACACATAGACAGGCAACCTTGCCGAACAAGACATAAATGGATTTATCAGCATCGTTACCAATCTATCTCTACGACCTTCTATGGTTCTCGTAGCCATTATAGCAGGAACATTACACCCAAATCCCATCAACAAAGGAATAAAAGAACGCCCATGCAATCCTACCTTGTGCATTATCTTATCCATAATAAAAGCTACTCTAGCCATGTAACCGGTATCTTCCATTATAGAAATAAAGAAAAACAGTATTAAAATATTTGGCAAAAAGCTTATCACACTACCCACACCTCCTATAATTCCATCGATGATCAAATCATGAAAAATACCAGCAGGTATTAGTGAAGAAACAAAATCACTAAATAAACCAACACCACTATCAATCCACTGCTGAGGATAACTTCCTAAAAAAAATGTGGCTTGAAACATTACCCACATCAAAAAAATAAAAAGAGGAAAACTATATAACTTATCAGTAATAAAACTATCTATTAAGCGTGTAATATCTCTCCTACTAAATGTTGAACCAGCTTTGAAAGTTTCCTTTAAAGCTCCATGAATATAACCATATTTAGCATCGGTAATAGCTGATTCTGCATTTTCCTTAAAATACGTCTCAATATTTACTTGCCTTTCCGCTACTAATTCTTTTATTTCAAAAGCATTATAACATTGCTCAATTTTATTAAAAGCATCTTTATCTCCTTCCAATAACTTAATAGCAAGAAAACGTGACGAAATCCTATCTGTCAAATCGTAATTCTCTGGATCTTTTATCAATGCTTGAACCATTTGTATTGATCTCTCCAAACACTTACCATAGTTAATATGAATATGACGCTCTATCTCATTATTATCTTCATAAACATCAACCACAACATCAAACAAATTATTAATTCCAATCTGCTTAGCTCCTACGGTTCTGACAATTGGAATTCCAAGCATTCCTGCAAGAGTATTATCATCAAGTCTATCATTCCTCTTTTCTAATTCATCAGACATATTTAAGGCTATCACAACCTTTATATCCATATCAATTAGTTGGGTTGTAAGATAAAGATTGCGTTCCAAATTTGAACCATCAATAACATTAACAACCACATCCGGCATTTGATTATGGATAAACTCCCTTACATACAATTCCTCAGGACTATATGCAGTAAGAGAATATGTTCCGGGAAGATCTACAATAACAATTTTATAGTCACCATGTTTAAACGATGATTCCTTAGAATCGACAGTAACACCTGAGTAATTCCCCACATGCTCATGCATTCCGGTAACTGAATTAAAAATAGTTGTCTTACCACAGTTCGGATTACCTACAAATGCAACATTTATATTTTTAGTTTTATGTTTATTTCTATCAAATACCTCATTTATCTTAAGACCTGTATCTTCAATTTTTGTTCCTTTATAATCAAAATCAGATGTCAGCTTATCACTGGAATAAACAACCTCAATTAGTTCAGATTCAGATTCACGCAATGAAACATCATATCCCATAATTGAATATTCAATTGGGTCTTGAAGAGGGGCTCGTTTTACAACATATATTTCAGTCCCACTAACAAAACCCATTTCCATAATTCTACGACGAAAAGCCCCACGCCCTCTTATCTTGGAAACAATTCCTTTTTCCCCCTGTTTTAAATCACTTAATCTTGCCATATTCAAATTATAATGCCACAAAAATACAATCATTTTAATTCTCATTGATAATTATATATGGGGATTTTTAAATAAAATTATAAATCAACATATAAAACACACTGACATATTGTCGAAAAATACACAATGGCAAAAATATTGGTTATAGCTTGACATTAAAATTAATTACAAATACTAAGCAAAGGACTTAATCCTTTATTAATCAGGATAATAACGCATATAAACAATCATTTTACTATGAGTGATAAGAAAGATATAAAAGATGAAGACTTGAAAAATAGTCAGGTTAAGGAAGAAATGGCTGCCAAAAAAGCCAATAAATCAGAAGATAAGGCAGAAGACAAAAAAGATCTAAAAAGCTCTAAAACAAAAAAGAAAGGAAGAACAAAGAAAAAGAGCAAAGAAGAAATTCTTAAAGAAGAATTGATAGAGGCAAAAGAAAAGATTGCCGAAATCAACGATAAATACTTACGTCTATACTCTGAATTTGACAACTTCAGAAAAAGGACAATGAAAGAAAAAGCTGAGCTTTTTAAAACAGCAGGGGAAGATGTAATTGTTTCAATTATCAGCATTGTAGATGACTTTGAAAGAGCCCTAAAAGCTACCGATACATCAGAGGAGAACAAAGCTCACAGAGAAGGAATAGAACTTATCTACAATAGATTTAAAAAAATTCTTGAGCAGAAAAACGTTAAAGAAATAGAAGCGGTAGGAAAAGAATTTGATACTGATTTACACGAAGCATTAACAAAAATCCCTGCTCCTACAGAAGATATGAAAGGAAAAGTTATTGATGTGATAGAAAAAGGCTATTCAATGAACGACAAAATTATTAGATATGCCAAGGTTGTAGTTGGAGACTAAAAACTTTTGCATTTTAAAATTTTATAGAAATTAAAAATACTCAAACATAAGATATGTCAAAAAGAGATTATTATGAGGTGTTAGGCGTTGATAAGAATGCTACTGCTGAGCAATTAAAAAAAGCTTACCGTAAGAAAGCAATTCAATATCACCCTGACAAAAACCCTGGAGATGCTAATGCTGAAGAAAAATTTAAAGAAGCAGCAGAAGCATATGAAGTACTTAATAACCCCGACAAAAGAGCACGTTACGACCAATACGGTCACGCCGGAGTTGGTGGTGCTGCTGGCAGTGGTTTTGGTGGCGGAGGTATGAATATGGAGGACATATTCTCTCAATTTGGTGATATCTTTGGTGGATTTGGTTTTGGCGGTAGCGGACAAAGCAGAGGTGGTCGCCGTAGAGTTAATAGAGGTAGTAATCTAAGAGTTAGAGTAAAACTCAACCTCAAGGAAATTGCACATGGCACTGAGAAGAAAATAAAAGTAAATAAATATATAAGCTGTGACTCTTGTCATGGCAGCGGAGCAGAAGGAGGAGGCTCCTACACTACTTGTAGTACTTGCCATGGCACAGGCCATATTACTAGAGTACAACAGACTTTCCTTGGGCAAATGCAAACACAAAGTGTGTGTCCTAGCTGTGGTGGTGAAGGTAAAATTATCACCAACAAATGTAAAAAATGCGCCGGTAATGGAATTGTAAAAGGAGAAGAAGTTATTACAATAAATATCCCTGCCGGTGTCGAAGACGGAATGCAACTTTCAGTTTCAGGAAAAGGAAATGCAGCTGCAAGAGGCGGTATCAATGGTGATTTAATTGTAGTTATCGAGGAAATTCCCCATAACGATTTAAAAAGAGATGGTACTAATTTGCTCTATGACCATTATATCAGTTTCCCTGATGCAGTATTAGGAACAACTATAGAAATTCCTACAGTAGATGGCAAAGCTAAAGTGAAAATCCCTGCAGGAACCCAAGGTGGTAAAGTATTTAGACTTAGAGGTAAAGGTTTACCAAGCGTTGAATTCCATGGAGTTGGAGATTTACTTGTAAATATAAATATTTGGACTCCACAAAAACTCTCTAATGAAGAGATTGCTATTATGGAGAGATTTAAAAATTCTCCTAACTTCGATCCAAAACCTACATCAAAAGATAAAAGCTTTTTTGATAGAATGAGAGATTATTTCCACAATTAATGGAGATAATTAATTATATTATAATTACAAAAAAGAGAGTCTAAAATATAGACTCTCTTTTTTATTGCAATAAAATAACAATATCCTTAAACTAATAATTATTTAATCCGTTGCCACTTGATAATTAAATAAAACCAGCAATTATGGATAAATAACACGTATTACACTAATTATTATATTTGCCTGCAATTATATAATTCTGATTATGATAAAACAATATCATATTACGCTAAGAGAATACCCCAAGGGTATACATCTTATCACCACAGTTATTCTAAATAATTTAGAACAATTACCTGAAAAAGGGCTATTAAATATATTCTTACAACATACATCTGCAGGGTTGAGCATAAACGAAAATGCAGACCCAAGTGTAAGAGTTGATATGGAATTATTTTTAAATAAAACAGTTCCTGAAAACAGCCCTTATTTTACACATATTTTTGAAGGTAGTGATGATATGCCTGCTCATATCAAATCCTCAATCTTTGGCAACTCTATTACAATTCCAATTGTTGATTTCAAACTAGGTTTAGGAATTTGGCAAGGGATATACCTTGGAGAATTCAGAAATCATGGAGGTAAAAGAAAACTAATTATTACAATCTATACTTAGTATAGCAAGATTTAATTATTCTGTTAATAATCAGCAACTTAAGTATTTTAACATTAATTAATATTTGTATTTATCTGTTTTTTGATCAAAAATATTAAAAAAGCCCTTGTATTTATATTTATTTATATATAAATCTATACTATATATTTAACTTTACAGCACTTATTACCAATTACATACACAATACTGTTTATAATTACAACAAATTAATTAAAACTTATTTTCCTTAATAAACAATCCAACTTTTATGTAATAAAATTAATTTGGTATTTAAGTTCTTAAATAGTACTTTTGCCCCTTATTTATAATGAATCTAAATTAAATACTAGCATATGTTTAAAGAATTCAGCCCATTAAAAAAGAAAATTTTCCGCATTATGGACAATAATGGGAAGATTAAGAACGAAAAATGGATGCCAAAAATTGATAACAAGAATATTGTTAAAGCATACAAGGATATGCTTTTTGCTAGAACGGCAGATCTTATGACAGTTAATTACCAACGTCAAGGTAGAATATTTACCTACCCACCAAATTACGGTCAAGAAGCTATTTCCGGAGCTGTGGCTCAAATAATAAGTGATGAGGATTGGCTAGTGCCAGCTTTTAGAGAATTAGGAGCATGGCTAGCAAAAGGCGTCAGCTTAAAAGAAATTTTCCTTTATTATATGGGGAATGAAGATGCCAGTAAATTTGAAAGCGCTAAAAACATGGTACCTTTCAGTGTTCCTATAGCATCTCAACTTCTCCATGCAACAGGAATAGCATATGAAGTAAAACTAAACAATAAAAAGCAAACAGTATTTACATTTGTAGGTGATGGAGGAACTTCTGAAGGAGATTTTCACGAAGCCCTTAATTTCGCAGGTGTATGGAAAGTCCCTGTAGTTTTTATTGTACAAAATAATCAATATGGTATTTCTACTCCTACAAAAGTGCAAACAGCATCAGAAAGTATCGCTATAAAATCCGTTGCTTATGGGGTAAAAGGTATTCAAGTTGATGGAAATGACTTCTTTGCCATGTATGCTGCCGTAAAAGAAGCAAAAGATTATACTCTTGCAGGAAATGGACCTGTTTTAATAGAGGCTGTCACCTATAGAAAAGGAGCCCATACTACTTCTGATGACCCAACAAAATACAGGACCAAAGAAGAAGAAGAATCTTGGGATAAAACCGATCCACTAAACAGACTTAGGAATTATTTGAAAGACAATAATTTATATGATATCGATGAAGAGATTCTAATAAAAGACTACAAAAAAGAGACTGACAGACAGTTTATAGCTGCTGAAACTTATAAAGAATACCCCATTGATGATGTATTTAACTTTCAGTATGTTGATATGCCTGACGATTTGAAGGAACAAAAAAGAGAATATAAGAAATTCCTTAAATGGAAAGAGAAAGTTGCTAAATAGTCTAAATATTTTGAAAAAAAATTATAATATGAAGATAATGAACCTTGTCAATGCTATTAATAATGCCATTGACATAAAATTAGAAGAAGATAAAAATATTATTGTTTACGGACAAGATGTTGGAGTAGAAGGTGGAGTTTTTAGAGTTACCGAAGGACTTCAAAAGAAATATGGTAAAGAGCGTGTATTTGATGCTCCACTTGCAGAATCTGGCATTGTAGGAACAGCAGTAGGCATGGCAATAGCCGGACTTAAACCTGTTATAGAAATGCAATTCTCAGGCTTTGTTTATCCTGGCTTTAATCAAATAATATCACATGTTGCCCGTATGAACAATCGCTCTCGTGGTAGATACCCAATGCCAATCGTAATTAGAATGCCTTATGGTGGTGGCATTAATGCATTGGAACATCATAGCGAGAGTTTTGAAGCCGCCTTTGCACATATTCCCGGATTAAAAGTAGTAATTCCTTCTACTCCCCACGATGCAAAAGGACTTTTAATTGCAGCAATAGAGTCTCCGGATCCAATTATTTATATGGAACCAAAAAGAATTTATCGTGCTATAAAACAGGAAGTCCGTGAAGAGAAATTTGTTATTCCTATAGGAAAAGCTTCTATTCTACAACAAGGTAGTGATATTACAATAGTAGCTTATGGTGCTATGATTCGCGAAGTACAGAAAGCAATAGTCTTAGCTAAAAAAGCTGGTATTTCAGTGGAACTAATCGACTTAAGGACAATATATCCTATTGATAAAGAAACAATTGCTAACTCAGTAAAGAAAACCGGCAGAGTGATTACTGTTACAGAAAGTGTAAAAAGTTTTGGAGTAGCTTCTGAAATAACTCAGATTGTAAATGAAGAGGCATTTCTTTCATTAGAAGCTCCACCAAAAAGAGTAACAGGCTTTGATACCATAGTACCACTTCCAAAAGGAGAACATCACTATATGCAAGATGCGTACAAAATTTTTTATGAAATAGAAAGAACTGTAAATTATTAAATATGAAGTATATATTCAAATTTCCAGATATTGGAGAAGGACTTGATGAAGGGACAATTGTAGAATGGCAAATTAAAAAAGGTCAAACTATTAATGTTGGGGATTCTCTAGTAACCATGGAAACAGATAAGGTTGTTACAGATATTCCTTCTCCTAAAGACGGTGTTATCTCGGCTACTTTTGGTAAAGTTGGCGAAACAATAAATGTTGGAGATGCATTAGTAGAAATAGAAATTGAAGAAATAGAAGGCAAAACTGCTGTTGAAGAAAACAACAAAAACGAGAAAGTTAAAGAAGAAGGAGCCGGAGTTGTTGGCACATTAGAAATAGCCGGAAATTCAGCTATTTTAGCAGCTAGTTCAGAAGGAGAATCTGAAAACAAAAAAAATAATAATAAACCTAAGAAAGCCTTAGCGACACCAGTTGCCAGAGCAATGGCCAAAGACCTAGATATTGACATCAACAAGGTGACAGGTAGTGGCCCTGCCGGTAGAGTAATGAAAGATGATATTCTCAATTTCTCAAAAGAAAAACCAAATGTTTCCAGCAATTCGCTTCTGTCAAGTACCAATTTCAGCGACAACATGGAAATAGAAGTTGAGCCAATGACTCAGATAAGAAAAACTATCGCTAAGAATATGACACAGAGCAAGCACAATGCCGCTCATATGACTATATTCGAAGAAGTTGAAGTAAGTGAATTGGATAGGATAAGAAAGAAATTCAAACAAGAGTTTACAGAAAAAGGTTCTAAACTTACGTATTTAGCTTTTGTGGTAAAAGCTACTGCTATGGCGTTGAAACAATTCAAATCTTTGAATGCAGAAATGGATATAGAAAAAGGTAATATGATTTATAAAAAATATTACAATATAGGTATTGCTGTAGATACAGACAAGGGATTAATGGTCCCTGTTATTCGTAATGCTGACAGATTAAGTATTTTTGAAATTTCTAATAAAATTAGTGAATATTCTGAAAAAGCCAGAAATGGTCAAATCACCATGGAAGATATGAAGGATGGAACTTTCACGATTACAAGTTATGGAAGTATAGGAGGAATCTTTGCAGTCCCTGTTATAAATTATCCACAAGCAGGAATATTAGGTGTTGGTAGAATTCTAAAACAACCAATAGTAAAAAATGATGAATTAGCAGTCGGATTAGTAATGCCTTTATCACTATCAGTTGATCATAGAATTGCCGACGGAGGAGAAACCGCAAGATTTATTAATAAAATTATGAGTTATTTATCAGAACCAGTGAGTCTGGCAATGGGGTAATCTACTCAATATTAATCTTTTAAAAAGTATTATTATGTACGATTTAATAATTATAGGATCTGGACCCGCAGGATATGTTTCAGCAATTAGAGCCGGACAAATGGGATTAAAAACTGCTATTATAGAAAAAAATGTAATTGGAGGTATGTGCCTAAATTGGGGTTGTATTCCTTCGAAAGCGATAATGGAAAGTGCTAAGCTTTTTAATAAAATCAGTAAAGATAGTGGTCGATTTGGAGTTGAAGGAATAGATAAAAAAGCCCTAAGTTTTAATTGGGATAAAGCTATAAAAAGATCAGATGGAATAGTAAAAAAACTTACTACTGGAGTTGGATTTCTACTTAAAAAAAATGGAATAGAAATAGTAGAAGGTGAAGCTAAAATACTTTCAAATAATAGTATTTTGGTTAACAACCGCACTATGGAAGCTAAAAATATTATGATTTCAACTGGTAGCAAATCTCCTGAAATTAAGAGTAGTATAAAAGGTATTGTGATAGAACCAAAAGAAGCATTTAAAAGCCGCCAATTAGGAAATAATATAGTTGTTGTGGGTGAAACTCCTGTTGCAATTGAGTTAGCTCAGGCTTTTAATATGATAGGCAAAAAAGCTAGTATTGTTGTACCTACAGAAAACATGATGCCTTTTGCTGATAAATATATTGTAAAACAGATCTTAACTAAGCTTAAAAAAGATAGAATAAAGATTTACTTCAATTTTAATCTTAATAATCTTGAGGGAATATATTCCGATGGAAAGCTAAAATTAGGTGAAGAAGAAATTGTATGTGATATGATTTTCAATGCAAAACGAAGAAAAGCTATCATTCCTGAATCAGATATTGAAATTAAGCTTGATAAAGATGGTTATATCGATGTTGATGAGAACTGTCAAACTAATGTACCAAATATTTATGCCGTAGGTGATGTTAATGGCAAAAGTTATTATGCACATATAGGTTCGGCGCAAGGAATGCATGTTGTGAATTATATTCAAGGCATAAAACAAAAACTGGATTTAAAAAAATATCCCTTGAATATGTACACAGTACCTGAAGCATCACAAATTGGTTTAACTGAAGATGAAATTAAAGCCCAAGGTTACGATTATAAGATTAGTGAATTCCCAATGTCGGCAAACGGTAAAGCATTGACAGAAGGAACAATGGAAGGTTTTGTAAGAATACTTTCAGAAAATAAATATGGAGAAGTTTTAGGGGTGCAGATAATGGCTCCGAATGCAACAGATATGATTGCAGAAGCTGCTGCTTATATGGAACTTGAAGCAACCGTATATGATGTGGCTCAAACAGTTCACGCCCACCCTACTATCTCTGAAGTGTTTATGGAAGCTGGTTTTGAAGCTGTTGGAGGCGCTATTCACAAATAATATTTATAAATTATTATTAAAAAAGAATATTTTTTATACACCAATTAAAAATGTTTTTTCGCCATAAACTCATTAAAAATACCATTTCACAAACATAATGGCAAAAATGCTCTTGACCACTTTAGTTAGGGCTATTGTAAGATAACCTTATAACCAAGAAAATCTGTGGCATTAAGTTCCAATTAAAATCGTTATTCTAATCTAATACCAATTTGAAAGCAAAAGTGCCGATATAAATTCTAAATATTTTTTTGTTTAACGAATTTAAAAAAATTAAGCATAGCCTCAGTTACGGTTTATTTTTTTTAGGAAGTAAAACATAAAAAGATAACGAATTTTGCGGTAGTTTTGTTTTTAATTTAGTATAATATGGTTAACCCGCATTATTTGTCTAAAAGCAAAGCGAATTGTATAAATAAGCAATGAATAGCGAAGTGCAATGCGGAAACCCCCTCCCAATATAAGTTCGGGACAGATTGATTTAGAAAAACTCAAATTTGAGCATTTGAAAAATATACAGATTTAATAATTTTACTTAATCGTTAGGATTATTTGTGAATAATTCGGCTAACATGAAGATTTTGACTAACCATTTTGTCTATTTTGCCAAATATTCTTATCTTTGTTCATAATTAATAATTTAGAGCTATGACCAACAAATACAAAAAAAAGCAAACCCGAAAGAAACGTTTTATTACTATTATTTTTCTATCTATTCTTATTATTATCGGAAGTGCTTTCTTCTATATTAGTCACAATCTTGATCGTATTCTCAGTGATAAAATTCATATAATCTTTAATGAAAGTGAAGTATCAGGCTATTACAATTTATCATTCGATAAACTCCGTGTAAATCTGGTTAATATGAAAGTGCGTATTTATAATATACATTTCGAACCAAAGAATAATGACCATATTGATTACTACGAAAAAAACGGAAGTCTTAATGTTAAAATTGGAAAAATTACTATTAAAAAAGCTGATATTATTGACTTTATTAGGTATAACAATATCAAAGTAAAAGATTTTGTAATTGAGCATTCAGAAATTAAAATATCAAATCCGCAAGGACATTTCAAACCCTTAGCATTTATAAAAAAATCGGCCCCTAACGACTCATTACAACTTGAAGCAAATATCCAACATATTCGGTTTGACAATACACAATTATATTATTTGGGGGATCCAAAAGACAGTATTAATAATAGCTTTAAAGAATTCAGTATGGAGATTGATAGTCTCTATTTTAAAAAGGCCTTTAATGAATTGCAGTTCTCATTATCAAAATTAGTAGCAAATTTACAAAAGGCACATTTTCAAAGCTCAAAAGTTGGAAATTTTGATTTAGAGCGCTTGCAATATGGAATCTCTAACTTAAAAATAAAACTTCTTTCAAAAAATTTAAATGTCAATTATCAAAACTTCTTTATTCAGCTTATCAAACCTAGCGTGACAACAAAAGATGGTCTGTACACCCTTTCCTCTGAGCAAATTTCAATTGACGAAAAACAAAAAAACTTGTTTATTACAAAGGCAAATATTCACCCTAACCTCGATAATAATTCTTTTGCTCATCACTTTAAATATCAACAACTCCGTACAGAAATTAATATTGATAAAATTGATTTTACTAATATCAATTATGACGAATTAATTCATCAAGAGGCAATAATTGCTGATACTGTCTCTATTGAGGGTGTATATGCTGATTTGTATAAAGATAAAAATCTCCCATTAAATCGTAAACATTTTCCTAAATATTTAGCTCGACAGATTTTTGGAATAAAAATGCCTCTTAAGCTTGGGGTTGCCATTATTAAGGATGTTAACGTTAATTTTAGTGTACGACAATCAAAAGATCATGTCAGTGCTATTGATATTACTAATATTAATGGATATTTGGAAAATATCCAAAACAAAAATACCGATGAACGACTTAAGTTGACAGCAGTAGGTCGCGTACATAATAGCATTCCGTTTGACGTAACTTTTATATTCGACTATAATCAGGATCAGTTTAGTTATGAAGGTCGTATTTTAAAATCAGATTTAAACAGTATTAGCTCTGTAGTTCGCAGTTTTGCTCCCGTAAAAATAGAAAAAGGTTTCTTAGAATCTATTAATTTTAAAGGCTATGCTAACAGTACAGAAAGTCGCGGAAGCATGTTGTTTTTATACAATAATTTAAATTTAAAAATAGAAAGTAATAAGGAGAAAGAAAAAGGACTACAAAATTTTGTACTTTCACTCGCTGCAAACACATATATCTATTCCAACAATCCTGTCAAAACTGACGTTGAACCCAGAAGGGTTAACTACTACACTAAAAGAGACCAAAATAAAGGCTTTCTTAACTTATTTGTTCAATCTTTACTACAAGGTATTAAAGAGACTATTATTCCATCAAAAGAAAATAGAAAAAACTATCGGGAACTTCGCAAAAAAAGTAAAAATAAATAGTAGTTACTATATACATACAAAGCTGTAAACTCTTTTATTGATTCAGCTGATGTTATATATGTGCCAATGAATCGCCATATATATAGTATTTTATAAAAAAATCTACTAAAAAATAAATAACTATTGAAAAAAAATATTATTTTACTTGACTTTTCAAAAATATAAATATACTTTTGCAAGTAAGTACTTACTTATAACGCTTTACTTATAATGCTAAATAATATAATTAAAATAGGATTAGATGTTGGAAGTACTACCGCTAAGATTATTGTGGTAAGTGGTGATGAAATATTATTTAGTAATTATGTTCGTCATAATGCTAAAATAAATGAAACGGTTGTAAATTTATTAAAAGAAGTAAAATCCGTAATAAAAAATAATGAATTTAAAATTGCTGTTACAGGTTCAGCAGGTTATGGTATAGCCGAGAAGTTAGATATACAATTTGTACAGGAAGTAGTGGCTACATCGGCAATGGTAAAATACAAAATGCCCGAAGTTAAAACGCTTATTGATATTGGTGGAGAAGACTCCAAGATGATATTTTTCTCCGAGAATCGTGCTCCTGACATTAGAATGAACGGTAGTTGTGCCGGCGGTACAGGTGCTTTTATCGATCAAATTGCATCATTACTCAATGTAACCACAAGCGAGTTGAACGAACTGGCTAAAAAACATACAAAGATATATCCCATTGCATCGCGTTGCGGTGTTTTTGCCAAAACTGATGTGCAAAATTTATTGAGTCGTAAAGTAGCTTTGCCGGATATTGCCATATCTACCTTTCAAGCGGTTGTAGTACAAACTTTAAACACCTTGGCACGAGGGTTTGAAACCAAACCGAAGGTAATGTTTGTAGGCGGCCCGTTTAAATTTCTAAGCGAGCTTAAACGGCTATTTATCAAGAGTATGGAGTTGAGCCCGGATGATATTGTTGAAACAAATTTAAGTTTATATACACCGGCTTACGGCTCTGCTATTTCTGTTGATGAAACCGATAAATCTTTTACCATTGATGAATTTATACAAGAACTTATAGAAAGTTCTAAAAAAATTCAATTAACAGACAGGTTAAATCCTTTATTTAAAGACAAAAAGGAATGGGAAGAATGGAATGTTCGCAGAATTAAGATGCAAATACGCAAGCAATCTATTGAAAATTACGAGGGAGATATTTGTTTTTTGGGTATAGATTCGGGTTCTACAACCAGTAAGATTGCTATTATCAGTGAAAATAGGGAGTTGTTGTATCACTATTATACCAATAACGATGGAAATGTAACCGAAGCTGTTAAAATCGGATTGAACAAGTTTTTTGATGAGGTTAAAGCAAAACGCCCCAATCGACCTTTAAAAATTATGATGGCAACATCAACGGGCTATGGCGAAGATTTAATCAAAACCGCTTTCGGATTGAACAAAGGTGTGGTTGAGACCATTGCCCATTACACTGCAGCCAAATATTTAGACCCTGATGTATCTTTTATTATGGACATTGGCGGACAAGATATGAAAGCTATTTTTGTTGAAAACGGAGTTATAAACCGAATAGATTTGAATGAAAGTTGTTCATCGGGTTGTGGCTCATTTATTCAAACTTTTGGCAACACTTTAGGTTTTAAAGTATCCGATTTTGCCACTATGGCGATAAATGCTCAGCATCCTGCCGATTTGGGAACACGTTGTACTGTTTTTATGAATTCTAAAGTAAAACAATCTTTACGCGAAAACGCTTCCATTGATGATATTTCTGCAGGTTTGGCTATTTCCGTAATAAAAAATGCTTTATACAAAGTACTTAAATTACGAAATATAGAAGAGTTGGGTGAGCATATTGTTGTTCAAGGCGGAACATTTAAAAACCCTGCTGTTCATAGAGCTTTAGAAACATTAACAGGCAAAGAAGTTTCCTGTACCGATATGCCCGAATTAATGGGAGCTTACGGTTGTGCTTTACTTTCTTTGAACGATTATCAATTAGCAATTTCGCAAGGAAAAGAGGTTCTGCCTATGCAAAACTTAGAGTTTTTTGATGATGTCAACAACTATACTACCAAGCAATTAATCTGCAAAGGCTGTGTAAACAATTGCACTATAACTCGTTTTAAATTCGATAACGGAAGTGTTTTTTATACCGGCAACAAGTGTGAAAAAATATTTTCCAATTCAGGAGAAAAGAAAGAACCCGGATTTAATTTCCCCGACTTTAAGTTTAATTTGTTATTCAACAGAAAAGATTTTCCTTCAGATTTTAAATACAACAATCTGCCAACAGTAGGTTTACCGCGTGTATTGAATATGTACGAAAACTATCCGTTTTGGCATACTCTTTTAAGCTCTTTGGGCTTTAATGTTGTGCTTTCCGACGAATCAAACAACAGATTATACGAAAGTGGTCAAGGCACCATAATGTCCGACAACATTTGTTTCCCTGCAAAATTAGTTCACGGACACATTCTAAATTTAGTAAACAAAAAAGTTGATGCCATTGTTTACCCTATGGAATTTAAGCAAAAAAACGAATATGAGAATACTGATAATTCGTTTATGTGTCCGGTTGTAAGCGGGTATGCCGATGTTATAAAAAACAGTCTGGATATCGACCGTAAATATGGTATAAAATTATACAAACCCGTAATTGATTATAACGACGACAAACTTCTACGCAAAGCTTGTTTTGAGTTATTAAAAGAATTTAAAATAAAAAAAACTGATTTTAACAAAGCTTTTCAATTGGCAATTAATGAACAAGAAGCTTATAAACAAAAAATAAAAACCAAAGGACAAGAAATAATTGTAAAAAACAAGAACAATAAAGAAGATAAATTATGTATCGTCTTAGCCGGTCGTCCTTATCATATTGACCCATTATTAAACCAAAAAATACCTGAAATATTAACACATCTGGGCGTAGATATATTAACCGAGGACGCTTTACCTAAGTGCGAAAAAGCCGACATGAGCGATTTGCAGGTTATTAGTCAATGGGAATACCCTAACCGTATTTACAATGCAGCTCAATGGGTTTCTTTGCAAGGGAAAGAGTTTCAGTTAGTTCAACTCAATTCATTTGGTTGCGGACCCGATGCCATTGTTATTGACGAAGTAGCCGAGATTTTACATTCAGGAGAGAAAATACATACGGTTTTAAAAATTGATGAAATAAGCAGTACCGGTTCCATAAAATTGCGATTGCGTTCAATGATTGAATCTTTGGCAATAAAGCAACAAGATGATAAAATAAAAATTCATAAACGAAAAAACACGGCTACTTTTACCGAAGATGATAAATATCGTTTGATTTTAGGTCCTCATTTTTCCGATTTTTATTCACCTCTTATTCCTTCAATTTTTAAATTGGCAGGATATAAATATATCAACTTACCACCGGCAAATAAAGAATCGGTTCAATATGGATTAAAATATTCCAATAACGAAATTTGTTATCCTGCAACGGTTGTAATAGGCGATGTATTACAAGCCTTGCAATCGGGAAAATACGACAGAGATAAAATAGCCATAGGTATTACTCAAACCGGAGGACAATGCAGAGCATCGTCATATCTATCATTAATAAAAAAAGCAATGATAGCTGCCGGTATTGATGATGTACCTGTAATAGCCGTTGGTACAAGTGGTAAAACTATTAATCCACAGCCTGGTTTTGAACTCGATTGGAAAAAATTATTACCCATAACATTAGCATCAATGTTATTTACTGATGCCATGTCAGGACTATTTTACACCACTGTTGTTCGTGAAAAAGAAAAAGGGACAGCTAAAAAATTAATGGACTTTTATTATCACGAGGCTAATAAAATTATTTTAGAAAACAAACCAAAAGAAATATACAAACTACTGGAAGAAGCGGTAACCGATTTCAATAATATTGATGTAGAATATAAAGAATTGCCAAAAGTAGGAATCGTAGGTGAGATTTATATTAAATACAATTCATTTGGTAATAACAATGTTGTTAATTGGTTGATTGAACAAGGCGTTGAAGTAATTGTTCCGCCTTTGGCCGATTTCTTTATTCAAGATTTTGTAAATCTAGACATCAACAAAAATTTGAATCTTAAAAAAGCAAGTATAAACGATTATATTGTGAAATTTTTTGAACAATATGCTAATCTGAGAATAAAAAAAGTAAACAAAATTTTAGAAAAGTATAAATATCATAAACCATATCATAACATCAGAGATTTAAGCAAAAAAGCTGAAAAAATCATATCCTTAGCCAATCAATTTGGAGAAGGCTGGTTAATACCTGCTGAAATTGCAGCATTTGCCGAAGATGGTGTTAATCAGGTAGTGAGTTTGCAGCCCTTTGGCTGTATTGCCAATCACATTGTATCAAAGGGAATAGAGAAAAAAGTAAAAGAGATTTATCCTAATCTAAGTTTGTTGTTTTTAGATTTTGATAATGATATAAGCGAAGTAAATATCATAAACAGACTTCAGTTTATTATAAGGGCTGCCAAAGAAAATATGACAAATAAATACGTAACTAAATAAAAAGACATGAAAGTATTAGCTGTTTTTGGAAGTCCTCGTAAAGAGGGCAATACTGCACAAATGATGGAAACTGCATTATCGGCATTTCCTAAAGAAGTAGAAATCCATAAAGTGTATTTAGGCGAACTTAACTTTTCCGGCTGCGGGCCTTGTCGCGAGTGCAAAGTAGTGGGGAATTGTGTAATTGAGGATGATATGCAGCAAATTTTTAAAGAGATGATTTGGGCTGATATTATTTTGTTTGGCACTCCCGCTCAATTCTCTGATGTTAGTGCCGACATTAAAAAACTAATGGAGCGCACCTGGTGGATGAAAGGAGCCCTTAGAAATAAAATAGGAGGATACGTAATTTCGGGAAGACGCTATATGGAAAGTGCTCAAAATACATTACACGCTTTTATGCTACGACATCGTATGATATTGGGCGGTAGCGGAGCTCTGGGATTTACCTTTACCGAAATGGGGACATTAGAATATGATCCTCTTGCTTTGCGTGATGCTTATTCCACAGGTGCCCGACTTGTGGAAATATATGACCTTATTAATACAAATAATAGTACAAACCAGTAAGCTAAGCGTAACACGAATTATTCACAATTAATCCTGACGATTAAATAAAACTAATAACCTCAGCTCGACATAAGATTTCATTCACAGTTTATGTCAAGCTTATACCAGACCGTAATATAAATATATAAAAGGTATCTTTTCTTTAGAAGAAAAACTTGATAAATTTAGTATATTAAAAAAAAATAAAATTTATTATAATATTTAAAAAAAAAATTATACTTTTGCAAGTGATTACTCACTTATAAATTATATAATATGAGATACAGAATTATAATATATACATTATTGGTTTTAGGGCTAAAAGTAAACGCTCAAGATCATAATATTGACAGTACTATATATAAAAGAAATTTTTATACATCAACAAAAGTAAGACCTGTTAATATCGCAAAAGGAAATTACCTGTTTACATCGCAGGCAACCTTCAAAAGGTACTATAAAACAGTCAATCCCAAAAGTGGAAGTTTTGAAAAACTATCAGATAAAGTTGTTTTAAACGACGCTTCTTTAAATTTAACAGCAATTTACGGTCTTGGCAATAAAATAAATCTGATTGCCTTTATTCCTTTTAAAGATTTTCATCATTACACACCAATGAATTTTTCCAAAGGAATAGGTTTAGGTGATATTTCTATTGGTGGAAACTATAATATTATTAACGATTCTTTAAACGCTTTTAGTTTGAGATTAGATGTAGGATTTCCTACCGGGAAGAATACTAATTTAACCAAACAGGAAATCCCTCTTGGTACCGGTGCTTTTTCAACTCGATTAAGTGCTGAAGGTTTGCATTCTTTTAAAAAAACCGATTTAATCTATGCCGCATATTACGAATACAAATCCCCAAACTCTTCAGGAACAGATATAGATGATGAGGTAGGTATTTATACTTTTTTTCAAAATAATTTCAATACAAAATATGGAAATTTTGGTATTGAATACGGTTTGACAGGTAATATTCAGATTCCGGCAGCAGATATTTCACAAAATATAACAGCTCAATTATTTATCGGAGCAAATTATCTCTATAACGAACACCTTAATATTCAACTAAGTATACCTTATACTATTTATCAGCAAAAAGCTTTTCTAACTGATTACACAGTTTTATTACAAGTAGATTATTTATTTAATAGAAATAAATAATAATACAACAATATTTATTTATATGTCAATAATTAAAAATTATTAAAATGAAAATGATAAAATATACAGGATTAATCGTTATTGCAATAGCAATATTTACCTCTTGTTCGAAGAAAAACAATAATAAAACTCAAAAAGTTCCTCATTTTATGGGTTACATTGAGAATACACAATTAAATGTTACAACCCGAATGCCGGGAAGGATCACCAGTATATATGTCGATGAAGGAGACACTGTTGAAGAAGGACAGAAAGTTGCACAACTTGATACTCGTGAAATTATGGCAAACAGAAAAGCAATGACAGCAAAATTGGAAAATATTATAAAAAAT